>Ga0070735_10000344_pt1 | contig 53351 bp, 49 predicted proteins | sample Coa_R1_FD_66443 | JGI IMG/M metagenome (GOLD analysis project Ga0070735, IMG submission 66443) | Surface soil microbial communities from Centralia Pennsylvania, which are recovering from an underground coalmine fire - Coalmine... | ecosystem: Environmental > Terrestrial > Soil > Unclassified ... | reverse complement strand
TCGAGATTGGCGCCGCCTGGCAGCGGACCTCCAAGGACAACACCGTGTATCACTCGGTCAAGCTCGACGACCCGTCCTTCCCGGCGCCGATCTACGCCAACCTTGTGGCGGTCCATGAAGGTTACGCTATGGTCTGGTCGCGCTGACCACCTTTCGGCGCCTCGCTTGCCGCGAGGCGCCGCTTCTCTTCGCTCATGCAAGCGGCGAGCATGGCCTCGCTCTCTCTGGCCATCGGCAAATTGTCAGCTTGAGCCGCACGCGTCGTCCGAATGCCGGCGGCAAGGAGGAGGACCACCGCCATCGGATCGAGGACGGCGACGAGCGCCAGAGTGAGCAGACGGACCGGTCGCTCGAGGTCGGTTGCCGGGGCGCCGGTCAGCTCAGCGAGATATCGTAGCGGCCCAACGTCCGCCTCGGCGCGCCGGCGCTGGGCGTTAGTTTTGGCTTTCTCGATCTGTAGGCTGGCAAGCGCTTGTGCTTGGTACTGGCGTTCCGCGACGATGTCGGCACGATCGCGGCGCTTCTGGTCCGCGATCGTCATCGCGCCAACGGGCCGGCCAAGCCGTGTCGATTGCTCGATGGCGGCGTCGATCTGGGCGACACGCCGATCGAGGTCGGCAACGGTCTGCCCCTGAATAGCCAGCCGAGCATCGATCTCGGCGGTTCTATCTGCAAGTGCCAAATCGATGGCCATCATATGTTCGAGGTGGGCGCGCGTGAGGAAACCGAACACCCCGACCGCGTTCAGTCCCATCAACACGCCGATCATGGTGACGAGAACCAGGCGCAGAAGCGCAGGCGCTGAGTTCCAATGCTCGGTCAGCCACGCCGCCGCGGCGAGCTTCCCGGCTTCCAGCGCGGCGCCCATAATGATGACGGGCCAGAACGCACCGGCAAAGATTGCGGTCAGGCCATCAATAGAAAAGGCTGCCGATACGCCAGCAAGCGCCAGCGCCACGACGAATGCGGCGAACTTGACCGGCATCATGGAACGCCGCGTGACCTCAGGCGTGAGCGTGACGCTGACTGCCTCTGAGTCAGTCGGCGTAACATCGGTAACGGCTGATGTAACAGACGTAGTTGCGATGATCGCTTCGGCGTTACGACGAATCAAACCGGCCTTCTCCCACGCCTTCAACCGACGTCCGGTCCGCATCCTGTTCCAGCCCCATCGGCGGCCGAGCTCCGCCGCACTGGCACTCACGATTCCCTCCGGCTGGGAACGGAGCCAAGCCAAAGCCTCCATCTCCTCGAATGGGCGGGTTGGAATGGTTTCAGTCATGATGAGAGGCTGCTCCTGGCGTATCGGCTGGCCCGTACCGTATGGACCTCCTCGGTTGGCCGGTCCGGCGATGGGGCTAACCAGAACCGGCCGCGGAATGAAAGCTATTGGGACCGCGACCAGGACGGCTCGTCAGAACTGCCGTTGGTGACGAACTCTCGGTATTGTTCATGAACGATCCTGAGCGGACCAATACGAACGGGCGACGGCGGTGATGGGCCAGCGCTGAGCGCGCCGTGTCTTCACAGCTCCGAGCGCTACCGACGTCCGACATAGGTGCCACGTGGGACGCCACAGCTGAATGGCCGAATTGCGCGCCATCGTACGCTGCAGCCTTCCAGTAAAGTGCCGCGGCGCATGGTGATGACGTGGCTCCATCACGCCGGAGGCGCGGATCTCGATTATGATAGACGTCATAGCGATGCTATGCGGCGCCAAACCGCCGCCGGCCGCAACGCGAGGCTTTTCCTTTCTCCTGCACGATCCCGGCTTTTGCTCGTTGATGAAGCGCTAGCGCTTCGTCCGTCCGTTCCTTGCGGTGCAAGCGATTCTTACAGCGCGCTCAATTGGCCGCGCTGCTAAGATTGGTCCGGGCGCTCCGATGAAGCGGCGAACACCACTCCATTTCATCGCCAATTGGTCCAGGCTATCGCGTCAAATGAGCAGTGAATGCGGTGAGAGACCAGCGCTACAGTATGCGTCCCATTCCGCTGAAGTTCATCGCTTCAACATGCATGCCAAGAACGCCTGAAGAGCAATCGGACCGCTCTCCCTGCGCACGTCGCGGCGATTGCGCGCAGGCCTCCTTTTGGCGCTTTAACGGTTTTTTTCTTCTGCCGTCTCGCCGCTTTCTGGGACAAATTCCATTGATGTTCTGCACGTTTGCGCAGGTCTTCTGAGCTCAGAAGATGGCGCGCCCACCCCATCAAGCTTGCCGTCGAAAGATCGTGTTTCCGATTGTAGGTCTCCGCTTCCAGCGTGCCTGGTACTAACCCGCAACATGGAGCGAGAATACATCATCGAAGGGACGTGCAGGATTCAGAACGGTTACGACGGTGAGACGGTAAGGGAGTGAGAGCGAGGAAGTGACGGCAGGATAAAAGCCGCAAGGTGCGGACGGTCGGTTGGGTGAGGAACAGCGCCAAATCTGGACTTTTCGCAAACATTGCGAGCGTCTCTTGCAACTTACCCTTTTCGACAACGCGCCGTTAGCGCTCATCTTTTGGCACTCTACGGAGGGATTGATGGGCCGCAACGACGATTTTCGCGTCCGCCCAGGCTCGTGTCGTTCGCCAGATGCGTTTGCCCGGCGCGCTACGAGCCCACATCGGGTATCTCAAGCGCGACGGCGTCACTCGCAATGGATCGCCCGGGAAACTGTTCGATGCCGCCGGAGACGATGCGGACGGCCGCAACTTTGCGGGGCGATCACGCGATCTCGGCACCAGACTCGACTGGGTCGCCGTCGACCACCGGAACACCGAGCATCCCCATGTTCATATTCGCCAGGTTCGACGACCTCGAGCGCAATATGCGGATGATCGCCGAGACCGTCGCGCTGCACGCGCGTTATCATCTGACCGTTGTCCCGCCGGTTCCGGAATCGCAGCAACGTGAGGCGCTTCTTCTCGGCGATGAGCCCTTCAAGGTCTTAGCCGAGCAGGTCGACCGTCGCGTTCGTGAAGGGCGGCCGCTCATGCAGGAGACGATCGACCGTTCGAGTTCCTCTGAACACGAAGAACTCAAGCGGGATACAGGCGTGGGGCCGAATCTGGAGCCTGCCCGCAAGGTTCCGAATACCGCCTCTGAACGCGTTGACCTCGAGCAGACGCCGCCTGCATCGGTCAAGGCGGGACGCGGCAATCCGAGCTTTACCCAACATCCGAAGCCTACCGCCGATGGGATCAAACCGGCGAAGTTGGAGGCTGCTCCCGAGAAGGCGCTCTCAAAATGGCGTCTTATCCTATCTGTTTTCTTTCCCTTTGCCGCCGGCTACTATCTCTCTTTTCTTTTTCGAACGATCAATGCGTCGATATCGCCGGTACTGGCATCCGATTTTGGACTCGGAGCGGCCGAGACCGGGTTGGGTTTATTTCCTAGTCTTTGCCGGTGCCCAGATCCCCATCGGACTCCTCCTGGATCGTTACAGTCCGCGACGGGTCCAGAGCGTATTGTTGGTTATTGCCGTCAGGGGTGCGACACTTTTCGGCAATGCCGATAGCGAGTGATTTTCGCCGCATGCACTGTCGTGGCTTTTGGATCGTCCATGATGACATTCGATGCGCTCGGCCAGAAACAATCGTTGAAAGAGCAACTGGTTGGTACTTGGACGCTGCTCTCGTGGGAGCAGAAGAAAAGTGATGGCACAAAAATCCAACGTTATGGGGCAAATCCGACGGGCATCGCATTTTTTGATGCAGGTGGACGATACATTATTTCCGTCATGCGGTCGGATCGCGCTAAATACGCGAGCAATGCCCTTTGGCAGGGTTCGCCAGAGGAAAACAAAGAAACGGCCGACGGCACCACAACCTATTTCGGAACATACTCGGCAAGTGAAGCAGATAACGTCATCACCATTCACGTCGAAGGTAGCTCCTTTCCGAACTGGAATGGCACGGATCAGAAGCGCTTAGTTACGATCACAGGAGACCAGCTGACGTTGACCGTTCGTCCTCCGGGTGGGGACGTCGTCGACGTGATCTAGAAGCGAGAGAGGTAACCGGCGGGCCGTCAAGTCAGGTCGTGGCAACGAAACGGACCAGCCCGTTCGGCTGGCTGATCTGCGAAAGTCTGGACACTCGGCACCGTAGCGCAGGCCGCTCGGGCCCACCGCGCCTGCCGGTTAAGTCGGCAGCCTTTGCGACATCCTAACCGGAGCCGACAATGTCCGTTGATCGGGTGCCAGGTTGACCGCGGCGAAATGCCAATATGACCCGAGCGCGTCGGGAGTCTCATTGAGCCAAAGCAGTGCGTCCCGGCAATCGAGAAAAAGGATACGTTCTTCGCCTTCGACATGACCTTTCGAAGTCATGTAGAGGAAATAGGATCCGTCAGCCGCTCGAAATAACGCATCGCGCGTGACGTACTCGGCGAGCGTTTGTGCGTCAATTGCCGGGTGACTACGCGAGACCATCAACTGCATTGCGATTCAGTCCTGCAAGGCGGTCCCATCAAAGCCAAACATGGTTAAAAAACTACCACTTTTACGCCTGCCCCTTCTTCCCCCTGGCAGTTCAAAGAACATTGCGCCACCCATCACTTCAATCGGGCATCAACAGTGTGAGCGTGACGTTAACCGAATCTCTTAAGAAAGAATGAATGGATCCTTGCAATAAAGAGGAACTCCAGAAAGGAGGGCACATGAGTATCATTGGACCCACATACCCGGCTCATGTCATCGTTAGTCAGGCAGAAGTCAAGCTCGTAGCAGACAAAGCGGCTAACGCGAACACTGCAACGATTATGTCCGATCAACATCGCCTCGAATCCGCTCAGGAAATCGAAGCGTCAGAGGCCAAGGCCACTAGCGTGGACTTCGTTAGTTGACGGATGCTCCCATGCAGAACGCTCAGGCCATCTCCGCGACTGTCGACCTTATCGCCTCTTTTGGTCGGCCTCTGCCTGTATGCCCAATTTGCAATTCGAGAACGGTGATGTCTTGTCGCGAAGCTTGGCCTGCAGAACCGCTTATTTTCACATTCGAGTGCCGTCGTTGTCGTTTCGTGATGCAGCGGGTTAAGGCACCGGGCTTTCAATGAGCGTGAAGTTGCGCACCGAACTTTGGGCAAACGTTAGTTGCAGCTCCGTCCACAAGCGAAGCTCTGATTCCGCTAAATGATGACCCCGCTACGGAGATACTTGATGGACAACGATGATGCTAATTTGAATTCGAACGAGCGAATTGTTGTGGATCGCCGGTCTGGCACCGACACACGATCAGACACTGAGAAAAAATTCGTTGGTGAGCGGCGCTCCGTGCCGGACCGGCGAAGCGAGGGAAGAAACACTCCGGCTTGTGTCAGGCCTCCTAGCCAGCAGTTGGCCCTTTTTGCAAGGCGGCTAAGACGAGCCTTAGGTAGTGAAAGGGGTCGAGAGTTTTTTGGAGTAGCCCGCGGAGAATATGATTTTTCAATTTACCCGGATGTGCGCCGAGTGCTTGAATGGCTTGAAACATCGGCCGGCATGGAAACTGAAGGGTCGGAACAACCGCCAAATCTGGAGAAAATGCGCCTGAGGAAGGCGCTTTAGCCGTAACGAGACTTAGAGCTCTGAGGACGAGTGCTGGCCTCAACTTAGGCGAGACGAAAAGCCTGGAGACTCATCCGTTGCTGTTCGCACAAACGCCGTGTCTCCGTAAAATACAAGTGCATGCGAAAGCTCGCGGCAATTTGAGGCTTGTTTGTGAATTGAGTCTCGGTGAGCCAAATGCACTGGAGTTTTTGTTGTCTAACGCTGACCTGGCGACGTCCGTTAGTTGGGGTAGATCGGAAAGGGCTGGCCCAGGGTCAGGACGGCGCGAATAACCCAAACCGGACCTGCCTTGAACGCTTACTAAAGGCCATTGGAAACTTTTTTGAGCGCGCTATCCTCTCAGAGCCTGATAGTGGGCGTGCACTTGGCGGAGGACTGAAATGACATTCCGTTACACCGTAGCCTTATCCATGCTGACCGGTGTCGCAATCGGCGGCGCTGTTAGCCACACGCTCAGGTGGGTTTCGCGCGGTAATGCCGACGGGGACCAATAGCGTTTAGTAGCAGGCAAGCTGTCAAATCGGACTGAGACTGCGAGCCGGAAAAAACTCTATCCTCTGGCGATCCAAAACTTCGGCCTCGGAGTGCAACAAACCGTCCAACATGAAACTGAAGCACTAGATTTAAGCTATTGTTTTCGCCTATAAAAATTGAACAAGGATTTTGAGTCGGAGCGCTTCACCCGCTCCAACAACGATAGATTATCTCGAAGTCTTAAAGCTGTTTTCGCGCCATTCTGACATTTTTGGCGTGTCACGGCTGATGGCTTTCGCAAATTCACGAGTGTTTTCATTCTCTACTTCAAGATGTGTTTCTCTCTGATGCCTCATGTGTTGGACGAGCTCGCCACGGCGACGTCCGCTAAAAAAGTCGACGAGGACCCTCAGCAGAGCCGCTGCGGAGTGCTGCGACGTCTGCGAGTCACATGCGGAAGATCTGATCGTGAGACCGGTTGGCTGCAATGGGTAACGCGCCTTGCTACTCTCATTGAGCGGTTATGGAACGTCCGCTTGCGGCGGGATTGTGTTGCAAAACTCCCTTTGATGCGAATCGCGAACCATGATTCCCTTGGTGGAGACGGCATCGGCGGGAGCGGCGCAACTACATGGCAAAGCTTAAGCTCGGTGCTATCGTTGACGACAAGTCCGTGAGGGTCACCGTTGAACTTCCGGCAAATGCGCATCGCGGTTTGCTGGCTTACGCGGAGGTGCTGGCCCCGCAAAACTCGGCAGAAAGTTGCTGAACCGACCAAGCTGGTTTCGCCCATGTTGGCGCGGTTTACGGCAACAGATCGCGTGTTCGCAAAAATACGTCTCCCGCGCCGGGTCCATCACGACGTTGGAAGTAGGCACCTAGGCCCTCGCAAATTGTCTCGTCGGGTCTATTGTAGGACCCGATTGCAAATGCCCGCGAGGTAGCATGTCGAACGTCAGAGCCGTCCTAGTCCTCGCCGTAACCACATGGGCATTTATGGTCTGCTTTGCCGTTTGGCTGATGTTCGGCGTGATTGGCATTCCGATCAGGAACGAACTTGGCCTCAATGGTTTCGAATTCGGTCTGCTTACCTCTACACCAGTACTGACAGGTGCGTTGCTGCGCTTGCCGCTCGGTATCTGGACCGATCGATTCGGCGGCCGGATCGTGATGTTCATTCTGCTTGTGGGCTGCGCCGCACCCGTCTGGTTGTCCAGCTACGCCGGCAAACTCTGGCAATTCCTCGTGCTCGGCCTGGCACTTGGTGTGGTGGGCGCCTCTTTTGCCGTTGGCACACCATATGTGGCGCGCTTCTTTCCCAAGGAGCGCCGTGGTTTCGCAATGGGCGTGTTCGGCGCAGGAACGACCGGCGCGGCGATCAACATGTTTGTCGCCCCGGCGCTGCTCGCTCGTTATGGCTGGCAGGTTGTCCCGAAATTCTATGCCGTCGCACTATTGCTCACGGCGGTCATCTTTTGGTTCTTTTCGGCGCCAGACGTCTCCGCGCCCGGCAAGAGCGGCGTTTCGCTGCGGCAGCAATTGAACGTGTTCAGGGACCTACGTGTCTGGAAATACTGTCAGTACTATTCGATCGTTTTCGGGGGTTTCACCGCGTTATCAGTCTGGATGCCGCAATACTTCGTGCAGGAGTATGGGCTGAGCATCTCGGAAGCCGCGCTGTTCGCCGCTTTTTTCTCGCTGCCCGCCGGTGTTTTGCGGGCTGTCGGCGGCTGGCTGGCAGATCGTTATGGCGCCCACAACGTGACATGGTGGGTGCTGTGGGCGGCTTGGATTAGCCTCTTCCTTCTGTCTTATCCGCAAACTGACTTCATCGTGCATACGATCCGCGGCCCCACTCAATTCCACATCGGATTGTCGACATTGCCGTTCGCGTTGCTGCTGTTTGCACTGGGGGTCGCATTCGCCTGCGGCATGGCCTCCGTATTCAAATACGTCGGCGATGACTTTCCAGAGAACATGGGTGTTGTCACTGGCATTGTCGGGCTTGTCGGAGCGGTGGGCGGCTTTGTCTTGCCGCTTCTGTTTGGGCTCATCCTTGATTGGCTCGGGATCAATTCAAGCTGCTTCATGCTCCTCTACGGTGTGGTGTGGGTATCACTGATTTTGAACTACGCGACTGAGGTGGGCCGCTTGCCGGTCATGGGCGAGTGAATTCCGACCAATCACACAAAGATGGGAATGGCCTGATGAGACATTTTGTCCGCCGAAATAACCGCATGCGGGTCCGGGCGAGCGCGGCTTGTGCGATGGCTTGTTTGCTTGCTGATAACACGGCGGCCTCTCCCCGCTGCGCGAGCGGTGCACATGCGGGCCGGATCGCGCGTCCTCACCTTGAACAGGACATGATGCTCCACATCCTGGAAAAACGTTGGAATTGAATGCCGTTGGCGATCTTCTTGGCATCGTCGAAGTTGCCCTGGTAGATCGCCGGTATGATTTCGTTGTCACGTGTCGCCGTGAACTGATTCCAGACCGCCTTAAAATCGGCCGCTACCTTGGCGTCGGCCCCCGTCATTCTGGAAAGCGCAGAATCAACCTTTAAGCTTGCCGCTTGTTCCTTCGCCGTGAGCGCATCCTGTTCGGACCTGTCCTTTGCGTGCAGCATCGAATAGAGCGAATTCCGAGCCTCTGCGAGAGCCGCGCATGTTTCGCTAGCTGGGGTGGCCCAAGCGGCCGGGGCGAACGTCAGTCCGAGGCCAAACGCTATCACGACGATCGATTGACTGATTGTCATGGCAAACCCTCCAAGCCATCTTCAAATCCAGGATAAGCAAAAATCCCGGGGCAATTCGGATTTGGTGCGCTAATTTTCCGCAAGACGCTTTGATTTAACGCAAACTAACTTATTTGCAGACATCGGACCATATGATGAGGAGGTCAGCTTCTCCGCCAAAAAGCGGATAAACAACGCCGCGCAAGCGGAGTATGTTCGCTCCGCGGCGTTGGTAGGTCGAGGTCGGGCGCTGAAATCCCGGCAAATCCCAGAGTAGCCGGAAACCGTAAAAAACTCATTCCTAACGGCGTGCATTTGATATGCTGCGCTGCCCACAGTTTCCAGCCCGCAAAGCTAAGCGTGGGTAGGCGGCCTCGGCGCGTTCTCAGCGCGACGGGGGCCTTTCTTTGATTTCGCAGCAGCATCGTCGTCTCGTACGCGAGATCAGCGACCCGATGTTGGTGCAAAGCCTTTTGTGCTCGCGAACAAACAATGTTTGCAGCGCCACCAAGCCGGGGTTTTCGAGGCGGCTGTCAAAGGTGACAGTGAAATCATTACTTTCAATCGACGGGTTTAAAGTTTCTTCATGCGAACGGCTGGAAACGAGAATGGCGGAGTCGTATCGTCGTTTATGGCGGGCGCGGCGTTGGCGGGAATGAGCCTGGATTGGGTTGGACAACCGAATCCTAGGCTATTTCAACCCATTGCGCGACGTTTGCCGGCCTGATCAAATCGCCGTCATGAATAAGCTGGATTAGCCTCTCATGAGGCTGAAGCTAGAAACGCCGAAGCAGCCGCCCAAGGAGAGAGCAACCATGCGATACCGTACAAAAGAAGGGCTGCTGATCGCGGCCGAGAAATCGACCGATATAGTCCGCCGCCTACGTGAGGCGAGTTGGAGTGAACAAAACCTCAGCGATCAGGCATTCATGGAAGCGGTTGCGGATCGCATGTACCAGGAAGGCGTTCACGTTTCAACGATCAGTCCCGACATTTTCGTTGCTGGGCTGTTGAGCGCCGGGCTTCTCGCGCGAGAAACTGAAGACACGCAGTCGAATGCGGTGAGGCAGATCGATAACTGAGGATACTGCAATGGAAATGAATGACAAAATCCCCGTCACCGTGCTGACCGGCTATCTGGGCGCCGGCAAGACCACGTTGCTCAACCGCATCCTCTCGGAACCGCACGGCAAGAAATACGCCGTCATCGTCAATGAGTTCGGCGAGATCGGCATCGACAACGACCTGATCATCGGCGCCGACGAGGAAGTGTTCGAGATGAACAACGGCTGCATCTGCTGCACCGTGCGCGGCGACCTCATGCGCATCCTCAACGACCTGATGCGAAGGAAAGGGAAGTTCGACGCCATCATCGTCGAGACCACGGGGCTCGCCGATCCGGCGCCGGTGGCGCAGACCTTCTTCGTCGACGAGAATGTCGGGCGCCAGACCAAGCTCGACGCGGTAGTCACTGTCGCCGATGCCAAGTGGCTCAACGACAGGCTCAAGGACGCCCCCGAGGCCAAGAACCAGATCGCCTTCGCCGACGTGATCCTGATCAACAAGACCGATCTCGTCTCGCCCGCCGAACTAAGCGAGGTCGAAGCGCGCATCCGCGCCATCAATCCATACGCCAGGCTGCACAAGACCGAGCGGGCAAGAATCCCGCTCAATGAAATTCTGGAGCGCAACGCCTTCGATCTCGATCGCATCCTCGATCTCGAACCGGCCTTCCTCGAAGGCGAGGAGCACGACCATGACCATCATCACGAGCATGGCCACGATCACGGCGATGGCCACGACCACCACCACCACGATCACGACCACAAGCCTGCGCACCACCATGGCGGGCTCAGGCACTACCACGACGAGGAGATGCAATCGATTTCGCTCAAAAGCGACAAGCCGCTCGACGCGGACAAATTTTTTCCATGGGTGCAGGATCTGGTGCAGAAGGAAGGCCCGAGCATTTTGCGCAGCAAGGGCATCCTTTCCTTCAAGGGCGACGATGAGCGCTTCGTTTTCCAGGGCGTGCACATGATTCTCGACGGCGACCATCAGCGGCCCTGGAACAAGAACGAAAAGCGCGAAAGCCGCATCGTCTTCATCGGCCGCAATCTGCCGGGAAAGAAAATCGCCGAAGGGTTCGAGAGCTGCATCGCTTGATATAAGCGATAAACGAATACAGAAACGACCGCGCAATTGCGGAATTCGACCAACTGATCCGGCTCATTACGAAAGATGCTCATGCCTTCATGTGCCACGGCCTTCGATGAGGCGATCCGGCTCGATCCTTCGTTTGACGCAACTGCACACCGAGCGGAAAGCGTTGCATTGATGAATAAGCCGGAGTTCGGACAGACGGGTTAAAGGTCGCAATTCTCCATGCAGTCGAGATTATTACCCTTTTAGCTTCGGCGGAGTAGGGAGCACCATGTCATGACGACCACTGATTTAGATAAATTCACGCAAGCGAAGGTGATGGCGTTCAAACTTGGCTTTGTTGTTCACAAGGCCGACAATCCCAACGACCACAAACGCTACACGCTAGTTCGCCAAGCCGTGGAAACGGATTTCGCGACCATAGATGGCGTGATTGCGGAACTGAAGCGGGTCAAGCCGTGAGGCTGATACCGATCCATGGGAATGGGCTTGTGGTGTTTCTATCCTGGCTCTCATCCCGGCGAACAACAGAGCGGCACCGCCATGACTTTCGACGAAGCCGGCGCCAATTTCGAACGCCCATGGAAGATCCGATTCCCCGATGGCCGTCTTTCCGACTGGTGAACCTAACTCGCGCCAAAGACGCGGCAACGCTTCGACGCAAAAATCGAGTACCCAAGGCTGCAGGAATGTTTGAGCTTGCGGCCGGAGCTAGAAAGCGGAAAATGGTCTTCCTGAGGAACTCGCCTCAACTTGAAACTCAAGGGAGGAATGCCGTGTCGAAGTCAACAACCGGACCCGCTGGAAGCGCCTCTCGCCGCGCAATTCTATTGGATAGTGTATCGATTGCTGCGGGAGGACTCATCCTAAGCGTGCCAGCCGCTCGTAAAGCCTTGGCTCAAACCAAAGTAACTCACGAAATAGCCAAATATCAGGATACCCCAAAAAACGACCAGAAATGCTCGACCTGCGTTCAGTTTGTGACGCCGGGCTCTTGCAAAATTGTGGCCGATCCAATCAGTCCTGACGGCTGGTGCCAGTTTTACGGAGCGAAGACATAACGAGAGCCGCGTATTACGGCGAGCGATATGGAGCGAAGCAAAGGTGCATCTAAACGCCTTCGGTGCAGCCCACCGATTTCTGCGGCGGCCATATCCTTGATTACACCGATAAGCGAGATGTGGAAGCGGAACGACCATTGAGCCACCAAGGCACAGCCGGACGAAAGCGGAAACAGATTTGCTCAACCTACCGCGTCACGTCTCGACTCTACGGTTCGTCGGAGGGTCGTGAGAAGATTATAAGCAAAAGCCCGACCACGGCTATTCCGGCGCCGTGATAAACCCATGGGGTATGGCTAATCATGAAGCTCTCGGCGGGATAGGCGAAAAAGCGGAAGCCCTGTCCCATAAGGCCCAGTCCCGCGATCAAAGCGAGAACTCCGATGGCTCGCAGTAGAGCGTGCATTCTAACGCGATGTCCCAGATTTTGTTGAATTAGGCGAAGCAGGCATCGCCGTGCAGGCTGAAGCGTCCCGTAGTCAGGCAGAAACTCCACCTATCGCACTGTACAGATTTCCGGGACCAGTTCTAACCTATGGCCACATCGGTCGCTGATACCTTAAAGCCGCTGCCGGCGGCGGCGCCAACGTCATCCTCCGTACCGTCGGCCAAAATCTCCGCCTCGTCCTCGCCTAGCTGAGGTTTCTCTTGCGACTACTACGGATCGCGCTCGCCCGCCTCTTCGCCATCCCGATAGCGCTCAATCCGGCTTCTTAACAGCCGACTAAGCAGCAGTCTTCACCTCAATCTTCTTCTCCGGCTTCTGAGCCGCGGGCTTCTTCGGCAGCGTCACCGTGAGCACGCCCTTCCCTAAGCTTGCCTCGATCTTCTCGGCATCGACACCTGCAGGCAACGCGGCCCACAGACGGCGGAATGACTGCACCAACTCGATCGAGAGTCTGATGACCGTGCTGCGGAAGGTCCGCCACAACATCACCGTACCCTGGCTCGGCATCAGGATCGAGGCCATTCCCGGCCTCACCGAAACCCGGTTCAAGGCGATGCGCGAGTTGGACGAGCGGGCGACGAACCCGGTTTCAAGAGGCTCGTGGTGCTGTGTCGCAACGGGCAATTGCAGCACCGTAGCGGTTTGGCCAGCGACCAGCTGCGTGATCTTCAGAACTTGCCCGTTTGGGAATTCCAACGCATCGTGCTGAACGTGCGGATCGTTCACATCGATCTGCCGAAAGCTTGCGACCTTATGATTCACACGGGCCTTGCCAAAAAAGCTGAAGGCGCGATCGTACCGGACGTCGTCGTCGAAGGCCAGTTCCGTTCCGGGCAGCAGGCAGACCGCCACCCCGGGTGGAGTGTCATGAATTACGAGCTTAGCACCGAGCTCGCCGACGGCGGCAAAACCACGAGTACTGGATTTCGCAATTTCCATCGTAACGAGCTTGTCCGCGACCCTGGCAGGCCGCGAGGAGACGTGATGTAGACTGTAGTCGCACATGAAGGGCTCCTCTAGTTCGGACTAGGCACTCCCCACATCAATATCAATACCGGCTATGCGCCTCGTTCCGCCAAGGTCTCACTCACAATAGGCGGTTGCGTGCATTGATCCAATCATGCTTTTCGCATGCATCAAATTTACCACGGCATCGGCGTTCGCGTCAACTCCATTTGCGACGAGATGCTTGGTGGCGTGAGCGACGAGCCTGCTTTGAGGACCAGACTCTCGACCACCGTACCGGGCTGCCCGCCGTGCTGGCAGCCATCCACACCTCACCTTAGCGTTGTCTTGCAGAAGGGTCGGAACAGTGCTTGAATTCACTCCAGTCGGGGAATCATCCAGGCCGGCGTGAATGTCTAATTCCGGTGCGGTTTTTTGAAGTTCCCAATGTGCGGGAGCGAGCAGATCGGAGTCCGAAGTTCGCGCTATTTTTTTTAATGCCGACGAAGCCCGGCCCCGAGCTGCTGCCGATCCACCGTTGCCCCATTTGCCAGACGCGGATAACGGCTGCCGTCGCGACAGGACCACAAGGCTTTCCTGACGTAGGCAAGTTGCGGCTTTGCCGCTCAGGTGACGGAGGCATCCGCCGGCTGCTCGGCAGCCCTGCCGGCGCGAAGCTCCTCGGGCGGCGGCTTATGGCCGCCGAGCAAATCGCCGGTCAACTGTTATGACGCACGATAAGATTGTAGTATGTGTATTCCGGACAAGGGATCTAGACCGACGCTAATTTCGAACGCCTTATCTAGCCCACCCGGTTTTTTAGGTCCCGGACCGGGCCTCACTGGAGAAGAAAATGCGGCTGACACTTCATACCGACTACGCTCTGCGCACCCTGATTCGAGTCGCGATCGCGGACGGCAAGCTGATAACGATCAACGAAATTGCGCAATGCTTCGGCATCTCAAAGCAGCACTTGATGAAGGTCGTGAACGATCTCAGCCAGAAGAGCTATCTCGATACCGTGCGCGGGCGCAACGGCGGCATCCGGCTGCGTCGCCAGCCGCGCGATATCAATCTCGGCCAGCTAGTGCGCGACACCGAGGAGCTCGATGTTATCGGCTGCCTGGGGCAGCGCGGCTATTGCCCGATTGAGCGTGTCTGCGTGCTACGCGGCGTGTTACGCGATGCGACCGAGGCGTTCCTTGCGGAGTTGGATGCGTACACGCTCGCCGATCTGATCAAACCGCGGAGGCAGTTGTCGTCGTTGCTGGTGCTCGATCAGCAGGCGGCGCTTCGCTAGTAACAAAGGTTTCCGACGGGGCCACCCAGGCTGTCCCTCCAGAAATCGGCGTCGCTTGTGGTGGTGGTGCAATCCCAACAGCGCCCGCCAGCTGCGGTGTCACCGTGATCCCGTCGTCGCGGATGAAGTCGAGCAGATAAAACCTAGCGCATTGGTCGAGCGCCGTTAGCCCGGCGTTGGCCGGTACCGCGTTCCGATCTGGCACGACGACTTTGGTGCCTTCGACCAAGAAGAGTTCTTCGATTGCAATGCCGATCGCGCCATTGGCGAATTGCCGGCGCCGCAGCGGCGCTCAAAACGCGGCTATTTGGACTGGAACGCGACCACGCCGCTGCGACCGCTGGTGCAGGCGGCGCTGTCCGATGCGTCGGCGGTCGTCGCGGCGCGCATGAGCCTTGGTTGGAGCACCGGAGAGGCCGATGTCGAACGCTTTCTTGCCACTTGGAGAAGGCTTGCAAGTGCGCTACGAAGAGGACGCCGCCTAAATGGCTGCATTGGCGAAGGTCTTCACGACCGTTCGAATGGTTCAAATGGCCAAAATGGGGTGACCGGCAAAGGACAAATCCGAGCCAGAACCCATGTACACCACGGCGCCGAGGTGGATATTCTCGCGCAAGCCGCTCGTCAAAGCGCAGGAGTTTTTCACATGATGGACGAAGCGAAAACAGCCGGAACGGAAAGCGCTCCCACGGCTGGAGCCGGCGGCGCCGCGGCCGCCGCCGATGCGGCGGAACGGCCACCGAGCATCCCGGCGGACGAAATGGTGCGCATGGGTGACGCAATCGTCGGCGCCCTCAAGACGGTCTACGATCCGGAAATTCCCGCCGATCTCTACGAGCTCGGTCTGATCTACAAAGTCGTCATCGATGACGACCGCAAGGTCAACATCGACATGACGCTGACGTCGCCGAACTGTCCGTCGGCAGCCGAACTGCCGGGCCAGGTGCAGAACGCGGTCGCGGGCGTGTCCGGCGTGCGCGAGGCCAAGGTCACCATCGTCTGGAATCCACCGTGGGACCCCAGCCGCATGTCGGACGAGGCGCGCCTGGAGCTCAATATGTGGTGACGAATATCTTGTTGCATTGCGTCGTCAATCCCAGCGTATCAGATAATGCTAAGTTAGTTCAGGTTTTTGATTTGTTGCAAATTGCGGCTGCCGCGTATTGAGCTGCGCGCGGAGGATGGGACGATCGCCGCTGCCCGGCCTAGACCTCAAGTAATGAGGCTCACCGAAGCCGCGGCTGATCGCATCAAGGCGGTTATTGCGAAAGCCGACCGTCCGATCGCGGCGGTGCGCGTCGGCGTCAAGAACGGTGGCTGCGCCGGCATGAGCTACTACATGGAATACGCCGAAAAGATCGAACCGCTCGACGAGGTGATCGAGGACAAGGGAGTGCGGATTCTCGTCGACCCCAAGGCGGTTTTATTCCTGCTCGGCACCGAGATGAACTACAAGATCGAGAAACTGTCCGCGCAATTTATCTTTAGCAATTCGAACCAGACCGCGGTCTGCGGCTGCGGAGAATCTGGGCAGATCGAGCCGGCGAGGGAAGCGTCGTAGCGCGGGCAATCTCACAATGATGGTTACCGCCGGAGCCCCGTGCGCCAAAACAACGAAATCATGGGGCTGCGCTCCATCTTGCGCCAGAAGTGGCCGCTCTTGCGGAGCGGTTCTGACGGCTAGCGGCTTCGTCAACCGCCGGCGCCTCAGCCTCTTCGGCCTTCGAGTTGCAGAGGACGGGCAGCCCCGATGCGCTCCAGAACTTCTGTTTGCCATCGTTCGTCACGGCATAAATGCGGTGGCTAGGTAGATCGGCCGTCTGCTTGATCATGACGTGTCTTTTCGCCGCTTAAGCGGAAGCCCGTGACCTTCGAAAGACCAGTAGTACCAACCGTCGAAGGCGAAGACGGCTCCGAGCGAGAGCGCATAGTGGAAGTGCGCTACGACGTAATAAGTGCCGTGCAGCTCGCGGTCGACGTGTGCCCGCGTGCATCAGCCCGTGAAAGAAGGTCGCAAACATCGCTCATCCGGTCCGGGTACGAGCAGAGTTGAAGCAAATGATGGAATGCACCTTGCACCCGCACAACAGCCTAACTGTCCGGGGAAATATTTCTTGCGTTACATCGTGAGATGGGTTTCTTTTAACAAAGTTATATCTTCACGGAGAACAAAAATGGCGGCTCCATCATCATCGGGTGTGGCCGAAGGCGATTTGCGTCTGGTTGCGCTCGCGCTCATCGCCGAGGCGCCCCGTCACGGCTACGAGATCATCCAGCTAATCGAGAAGATGACGGCCGACTGGTACTTGCCCAGTCCCAACGTCGTCCATCCGATGCTCGGCAATCTTGCGGAAGCGGGCTATCTGACGGCGTCTGCCGACCCCCCGAGGCTTTACACGATCACCGACGACGGCCGCGCCTATCTTAAGCAGAACCGCGATCTCGCCGATGGCGTCCTCAAACGCCTGACTGCGCTCGGCGAACGCGTCACTCGCTGGCGGCGGGCCCTTGGAATGGCCGATAGGCTGAAGGAAGCGGACGCGGACGCCACAGAAGGCCTGTTGGATGTTCTCGCCCGCGCGGCCAACAATTTGCAGCGAAGATAAAAACCTTGCTCAGAGCTGCAAGTGTACGGCCGCCGGTAATCCGCTTAGCGGCAAATCGCCAAGCGTGATGTCGCCGCCCATACGAGCGCGCAATTTGGCGCGCGATCGCCAAGCCGAAGCTGCTGCCGCCATTCATTCCTTTCGGTTCGGTGACCATCAGAGGCGTTACGTCGTGACGGCAACCAACGCCGACGTTGTGGCACGAGGCATGGCCTTTGCGCTAGTTTTGGGCTACGTATCTGCACGGCGAGCGGATGGGATTCAGCGCGGGAGAGTTTTCCTCGCTCCCAGATAAGGAAGACGAGAATGTCCATCGATCAGTTCATCGACAACGAGGTCAAGGGAAGCGAGGTGGTGCTTTTCATGAAGGGCACGCCGCAGTTTCCGATGTGCGGATTTTCCGGTCGGATCGCGCAGATCCTCGATGATCTCGGCGTGGCCTATAAGGGCCTCAATGTACTCGAGAACGACGAGCTGCGTCAGGGTATAAAGACCTATTCCAACTGGCCGACCATCCCACAGTTCTACGTCAAGGGCGAATTTGTCGGTGGCTGTGACATCATCCGCGAGATGTTCCAATCGGCGAGCTGGAGCCTACTCAACGACAAGGGCGTCGCCGCGAAGGCGACCGCCTGAGTCTTCAGCGCTCCTTTGCGGCCGCGCGCCGTCGCCGCGAAATGCCGCGTCACCTCCCCGCCGCCTACATCATGCGGTAATTGAGGTCGAACATGCTCCATAGCGTGCCGCCGACCAGAATGAAGAGCATGACGGTGACGAAGCACAGCGCGATCAGTTTATTCTTCGGCGCCGGTTTCAAGTCGAGGTGCAGAAAGTACTGCAAGTGGACGACGACCTGAGCGATCGCGGCAACGCCGATGACGACAAGTGTCTGTGTCGGCCGCAGAGTGCCAGCGGCGACGAGGCCGAACGGCATCGCGGTCAGCACCAACGCTGGAACGACGCAGACCAAGTGGGGCTTAATCGTGACTTCCCCGCCATGCGGCGAGGTCGGCATTTTAGCAATTGCGGCGGGGCCGCCACGCTAGAGAATCCCCGGCAGGTAAACGACCGAGAAGATGCTGATCCAGACGATAACGAGGAAATGCCAAAACAGGCCCAGCCGGTAGAGGCGGGAGGCGACGAATGGGTTCAGCCCGCGCAACCCGACCTCGCATCCCAAGAGGACGATCCAGACCAGGCCGACGCTGACGTGCGCTCCGTGCGTGCCGACCAGCGTGAAGAAGGCCGAGAGAAAGCCGCTGCGTGAGGGGCCGGCGCCGGCGACGGCCATGCCGTAGAATTCCAAAACCTCCATGGCGACGAAGCCGAGTCCGAGCAGGAACGTCACGCCCAGCCAGGTCAGTGTGCGCCAGCGTTGCCTGGCTGCGGTCGCAACGCTGGCGAAGCCGAGGGTCGCGCTGCTTGCCAGCAGCAGCATGGTTTCCGCAAAGGTATGCGGGAACCGGAACAACGTGTGCCCACCAGGCTCGTCAGCGGTGTTATGCGACGTCACCACAAAGGTCGCGAACAGCAACGCGAAGATGATCGCGTCGCTCATCAGGTAGATCCAGAAGCCGCATGCCTTTTCGTCGATGGCGCGTTCGGCTACTTGGGCTTCGGTTTCATCGTTGTGACCGGCGGTGATGACGGCGTCGGTCACGTTGGCGCCCCGGGTGTGAGTGCGGGGGCCATGGTGCGGCGGTTCTCGATCGCTTCTACTTCGCTCGCCAGGATGCGGTGCTCGGCATGATCACGGAAAGTCTGGGACAGCACCGCAGCAAACATGCCGAGCCCGCCGGCGGCGGCCAGCCACCAGATTTGCCAAACCATCGCAAAAGCGAACACGAACGACATCGCTCCAAGTACGACCCCGGCGCTGCTGTCGTCGGGCATGATGATGTCGTGGAAGCGGGCAGGTCTGTGGCCCGCCGTCCCCGCCTGCTTCATGGCCCACCATGGATCGATGCCGTGCACGTGGGGCACAACGGCGAAATTGTAGGCCGGCGGCGGCGAGGCGGTCGCCCATTCCAGCGTCCTGCCGTTCCACGGATCGCCGCTCGAAACTGCAAGCGCGGCGCGGTCGCGGATGCTGGCGGCGAGCTGGATGGCGAGGAAGATGATGCCACAGAGGATGCAGATGGCACCGAATTCAGCGACGATGAGATACGGCTGCCAGCCGGCCACATAGTAGCGATCGAGGCGCTGCGGCATGCCCATGAAGCCGAGAATATACAGCGGCGCGAAGGCCAGACAGAAGCCGACGATCCAGGCCCAGAAGCCGCGCCGGCCCCATTTTTCCTCGAGCCGAAAGCCGAACGCTTTGGGGAACCAATACTGGTAGCCGGCTAAATAGCCGAACAGCGCGCCGGGGATCAGCAAGTTGTGGAAATGCGCCACCAGGAAGATTGTATTGTGCATGTCGACCGGCGCTACCGCGAGCAAAACGCCGGTCATGCCGCCTATGACAAACGCTACAATAAAGCCGAGCGTAAATAGCATTGGCACAGAGAATTGCACCCGGCCGCGATACAACGTGAATAACCAGTCGAAGATCGCCACGGCTGTCGGCACGGCGATGAGCGGGGCCGCCCTACCGAAGAAAGCGTTCACGTCAGTGCTGGCGCCCATGGTGAAGAAATGGTGCAGCCAGACGATAAGCGAGAGCACGGTAATGACCGCAGTCGCGTAGACCAGCGACGCGTAGCCGAACAATCGCCTGCCCGAGAACGTCGCCACTACTTCGGAATAGACGCCGAACGCCGGCAAAATCAGGATGTAGACTTCAGGATGGCCCCACATCCAGAAGAGGCTAAGATAGTTCATTATGTTGCCGCCGTCGCCATTGGTGAAAAAGTGCATGCCGAAATAGCGGTCCAGACCAAGCAGCGCAGCGGCGACGATCAAAGCCGGGAAGGCGAACACTATCAAGATGTTGGTACACAGCGCCGTCCAAGTGAATAGCGGCATCAGCATCAGCCGCATGCCGGGCGCGCGCCGCTTGACGATAGTAACGAGGAAATTGATCCCGGTCAGCATCGAGCCGACGCCGCTGACTAGGATCGCCCAGATCCAGTAATCGACGCCGACGCCGGGACTGAACTGCGCTTCCGAGTAGGGCGGGTAAGCGCTCCAGCCAGCGGTGGAAAACTTGCCGATGACGAGCGAGATCATAACTAGAGCGGCGCCGGACGCGGTCAGCCACAGGCTCACCGAGTTCATGAACGGGAACGCCACGTCGCGTGCACCGATCTGTTGCGGAACGACGACGTTGAAGAGGCCGACCAGGAACGGCATCGCAACGAAGAAGACCATGATGGTGGCGTGGGAGGTGAAAATCTGATCGAAATGGTCAGGCGGCAGATAGCCATGCGAGCCGAGTGCGATCGCCTGCTGGGTCCGCATCATCATGGCGTCGATAAAGCCGCGCACCAACATGATCAGCGCCAATGTCACGTACATGATGCCGATCTTCTTATGGTCGAGACTCGTCAGCCATTCGGTCCACAGATAGCGCCATTGGCCGAGCCAGGTGATGAGCGCAACCACGCCAAGAACGCCGAACACGGTGATCAGCGCGCCGCCCATGGCGATGACACTGTAAAACGGCAGCGCGTCAATCGTCAGCTTCCCGAGCATATCAGTAGTCTTCCGACGGGGTGGGGGTGCTGTCGCGATTTTGTGTTGGAATTGGGTGAAGCCTTCACCAGCATTTCGAGACTACCGAGTAGGGCACCGAGGTCAATTGAAATAGCTGGCGCGCCACGGTCGACGAAGATGGGCAATATTGTTTCACCGTGGCGCTATGACGCCGCGGGCTAGCACACGCTAGACCCGAGAATGCGCGGCCGCCTGCGATTTAGCGCTGCACCCATGGGGGCTCGATGCCGCGGTCGTTTTCATGCGCTATGCTAGGGGGAGGCGGAGCGATGTCCGCAATTGGGGTGGAGCGGAAGTGCCTGGCAGGGGGTCAAAATGGCGCGATTGGACCCCATTTCGGACATCTGGTCAGTTGGACAGTGCCAAGAATTTGCTTAGGGTCGGGATAGACATATTAGGGGATCCGCAATGCAGCGACGCGAGTTCATCGCGGTGCTCGGTGGCGCGGCGGCTGGGTGGCCGCTTGCCGCGCGCGCTGGCCGCCGAAGAGCCCAAACTGGCGCGACAAGCACGTCGACTTGATCGCGCCGCCCTTCGTCCATCCCCATGAACAAGCCACCAAGTCCGGCCCCAAGATCATGGAGTTCACGCTCAAGATCGAGGAAAAGAAAATCGTCATCGACAACGAGGGAACTACCTTCCAGGCGATGACCTTCAACGGCTCCCTGCCCGGACCGCTCATGGTGGTGCACGAAGGCGACTACGTCGAGGTGACGCTGATCAATCCCGACACGAACTCGATGCCGCATAACATCGACTTCCATTCCGCGACCGGTGCACTCGGTGGCGCCGACTTTTCTCTGATTAACCCCGGCGAGCAGGTGACGATCCGCTGGAAGGCCACCCGCACCGGGACCTTTGTTTATCACTGCGCGCCCGGCGGCTCGATGACTCCCTGGCATGTCGTCTCCGGAATGAACGGCGCCGTGATGGTGCTGCCGCGCGACGAACTCAACGAGGGCCACGCCCTACATTACGGCAAGGTGTTCTACATCGGCGAACAGGACATCTACATTCCAAAGGACGAGAAGGGCAAATACAAGTCCTACAAATCTCTCGGCGAGGCCTATGCCGACACCGTCGAGATGATGCGCAAACTCGTTCCCACCCACGTCGTTTTCAACGGCAAGGTCGGCGCGCTGGCCGGCAAGAACGCGTTGACCTCAAAGGTCGGCGAGACCGCGCTGATCGTGCATTCCCAAGCCAATCGCGACAGCCGCCCGCATCTGATCGGCGGCCACGGCGACTACGTCTGGGAAACTGGCAAGTTCTCCAACCCGCCCCAGACCGATCTCGAGACCTGGTTCATCCGCGGCGGGTCTGCGGGCGCTGCAATGTACACGTTCCTGGAGCCTGGCATCTACGCCTACGTCAGCCACAATTTGATCGAGGCCGTCGAGTTCGGCGCCACTGCCCACTTCAAGGTCGAAGGCAAGTGGAACGATGATCTAATGACCCAGGTGAAGGCGCCTGCGGAAATCTCGACTAGTCCCACCAAATAGACGGAAGACTTGGCGCCTGGCATTTGCCGGCGTGTCCTTTGGAATGGATCGAGCCTGCCATGCTGATCACATTCAAGTTCAAGTTGACTCTGGCCTGTGCAGCTGGCCTGGTCGGTCCGCTCGCGGCGATTCCGCTTGTGACGATGAGTGATGCTCGGGACGACCAGCAGGCCATCATCGAGCTCCATCCCGGCACGGTTTCATACCGTGTCAACGGCGACTTCACTCACGCCGGCAAACAAGCCACCGCTCCGCTGGCGCAGAAACGCTTCGACCGTCCGCTTGCGATCATGAAGCATCAGGTCTCTTCCGCGGATTACCAGCGTTGCGTTGACGACGGCGTCTGTCGCGCACTCGACGATGGCGCTGGCGTGGTCGTCGCCGCCGATCGCCCGGCCGTGAAAGTCAGCTGGCATGATGCAAACGGTTATGCCGGATGGCTGTCGCGCAAGAGCGGCGAGACCTACCGCCTGCCGACCGACGAAGAATGGGCGTTCGCCGCCGGCGGCAAATTCAAGGACGACGTCGTTGTCATGGACGAGAACGATCCCTCCAAGCGTTGGATCGCCCGCTATGAGCGCGAGGCCGACCGGGCCCCGTCCGACACAGAAACGCGCCCGTTCGGCGCCTTCGGCGCCAATGAGAACGGCCTGCTGGATGTCGCCGGCAACGTCTGGGAATGGACCAGCACCTGTTTCGTGCGCCACGCGCTCGACGACGCTGGCAATGTCCTTTCCAGGAGTCCAAACTGCGGCGTCCGCGTCGTAGAGGGACAACATCGCGCCTATGTCACAGACTTCATCCGCGATGCCAAGGCCGGGGGCTGCGCCGTCGGCGTTCCTCCGAACAACCTGGGCTTCCGGTTGGTCGTCGAGCGCAACAAATGGCTCGGCCTGCAGCACCTCGTCGGCCGCGTCGCCCCCGGGCTCAAAGAGTTGCTTTGGCCGGTTCGAACATGGCGCTCACCATCGAGAACGATCAGGCCCGGCCCAGCATTTCGTGGCTTCGTTGAAAGCGGCGGCCCCATCTCGTAAGGGATCGATCTTCCTGCGCCATCGAGCAGGCGGCCGTCTATGTCGATCGCATTCTCAAAGGCGTCAAACCAACCGGCCTCCCGGTTCAACGTCCGATCAAGTTCGACTTTGTTGGCAACCTCAAAATGGCGAAAACTTTGGGACTCGAGGTCTGCAATGCTACTCCCCGGCGCCGACGAGGTGATTGAAATGACCCAACGCCGCAGCACTCTCCAAAGCTGCAAATCGTACCCATAAAGTAGCTGCTTCACCGACTAGATTACAGCGTTTTCGTTTGCGCAGCTCAGGTCAATTGATCTAGTGAAGTGGCCGTCGTGTCCTATGACGGACAGTGTGCTCATCGCCTTCGCCTACCGAGACCCGCTGTCACGGAATCGCGATCGCTCAAAAACAGAATCCCAAACCGCGAGAAAGCGAGGCCTCGACACCCCGCTTTCCTGCAATGCCCAACACTATATCGGACCATGTCCGCTTATTTCTCAGGCCGATCCGCATTCTTCACGGATGACCAGCTATTCTCAACCGTGCGACCCTATTTGACCGAGGGGCCACATCGCGGCCGCTCAGAGAAATGGTAAGTAGCGCGCGCAGCTTCGCGCCTGGCCGAATGAGGTCGCCAAGCGTATAATCATCAAGAGCTTCGAGAAATGCAGCGCTGGCCAGCTTCATAGCCCGCCGCAGGACGCAGGCCGGGAATAAAGCGCAGGACGTGTCGTCCGGCTTCATGCACGATACGAGCGCCATGTCTTTCCCGGTTTTGCGAACGACCTCTCCGATTCTGATCGCCTCGGCTGGCCCTGCGAGCCGTAAGCCTCCACCGCGACCTCGAACACTTACGACATAGCCCGCGACAACGAGTTCATAAGCCACTTTCATCAGATGATTCTTCGAGATCTCGTAGGTCGCGGCGATTTCGGCAATGGTCGCCAGACCGTCCTTCTTCAAGGCGAGATACATCAAAAGTCGCAGCGCGTAGTCTGTGTAGACTGAAAGTCGCATTGTCTCTCCAAGCGTCATTAAATAACCGGTATATCGGGCGTTGCTCTTAACAAATGCTTGGATTGCGAGGTACTCAGATGCGAGATTGCTGCTGCATCGGCTTGGCGGTTTCTTTCGCCGGGCGGCCTGTTGCGCACGACGCGCCTCTGTCGGGAAACGGACCTAGCCAGTCAACAAATCACGCTTGTTGGTGCGGCGCCGACTCACTACCCGATCCTGCAGGCCGCGGTCTCGCCACCAGGCAATTTCGCCAGCAGGAACGCCCAGGTGCCCCGACCGGAGACGTCGTCGCGAACCGCAGAGCTGGACCCTATAGACCATCGCAACCGGGAAGGCCGCGTAGGTTACGGTAAAGCTGACGCGGCGGAATTCGCTGGATTATGCGCGCCCTGGCCGCGAGGGCGATGGCAGCGGGTCAGTCGCCGCCGCGAAACGCTCGATCAGGTGCGCGAACAGCGCGTGCTTCTCGACCTTGCGCCGCAGCCGCCACAGCCCAAGACCCGTGAACAGCGTCACCTTAGCAAGCGTGAAGACGCCAAAAGCGATGGCCCTGCGCGGGGTCGCGGGTGTCACGCTCATTTCGGTTCGCGGCCGTGGAGGCGGCCCGGAGCCGCTTTGTGATGGAACTGCAGCGCGATCAACAGCGATTTCATCGCGCGCAGCGGGAGCAGGGTGATCGCACCGATCAGCGGCAACCAAAGCGCCGCATGCACCCAGAACGGCGGCTGGTACTTCACTTCGACGATCAGGGCCGCAGCGACAACGATCGCACCGGCACCCATGATGATGAAGATGGCAGGCCCGTCGCCGGTATCGATGAAGGCATAGTCGAGTCCGCACGTTTCGCATCGTGATCTCAAGGTGAGGAATCCCGCGTAGAGCTTGCCCTTGCCGCAGCGCAGCCAGCGGCAGGCGATGCCGCGCAAGGCGCTTTGGGAAACGGTGGCGGATTCGTCGAACACTAGCAGGCCTCTCACGCTTGCCTGAAGCAAAAAGGGCGGCAGTCGGCTGCCCCTTCTAGTACAGCTGAGGCGCGAACTATTCGCCCATCACGCCGACGCGACCGCCGCCGGTGCCCCAGACGTAGATGCAGGCAAACAGGAACAGCCACACCACGTCGACGAAGTGCCAATACCAGGCGGCGAACTCAAAGCCGAGGTGCTGGGTCGGCGAGAACTGCCCGGCATAGGCACGGGCCAGACAGACGATCAGGAAGATGGTGCCGATCAGCACATGGAAGCCGTGGAAACCGGTCGCCATGAAGAAGGTCGCGCCATAGATATTGCCTGAGAAGTGGAAGGCCGCGTGCGCGTACTCATAGGCCTGCACACCGGTGAAGCTAACACCGAGCAGGACGGTAAGGATCAGGCCGTATTTCAGGCCCTGACGGTCGTTTTCCAGGAGCGCGTGGTGGGCCCAGGTCACCGTAGTGCCGGAGGTCAACAACAGCAGCGTATTCAAGAGCGGCAGGTGCCAGGGATCGAACGCCTCGATGCCCTTGGGCGGCCAGACACCGCCGAACAGCGCCTCGCGGGTGGCGTGAACTGCATCCGCCGGGAACAGCGCTGAATTGAAGAACGCCCAGAACCAGGCGACGAAGAACATCACCTCGGAGGCGATAAACAGGATCATGCCATAGCGGTGGCTGATCTGCACGACGCGGGTGTGATCGCCCTCGTACTGCGCCTCGCGGATCACGTCCGTCCACCAGCTCGCCATGGTGTAGAGCACGCCGATGACGCCGATGAAGAAGACGATGGGCGCCATCGCACCGAACATATGGTGCATCCAGATGATCGCGCCGACGGCCATGATGAAGGCCGAAACAGCGCCGACGATCGGCCACGGGCTCGGATCGACGAGGTGGTAGTCGTGATGCCTGACTTGCGCCATAGCCATTTTCGGTCTCTCCGTCAGCAGTGCCGGTCAATACGGCACGTATTTCGAATCCCGTGCGCCCCTACCAGATCAAAGGTGCAATGGTGCGTACAACGACTTCGATCAGGAGCGTCGCAAACAACGCGAATAGATAAACGATGGAAAAAGCAAATAATTTTCGCGTGGCGCGGAGCGATTCGGAGCGCTCGCGGCGGCGGTAGACGTTGACCGCTAGCGCCAACATGCCGCCGCCGAGAGCGAGCGAAGTCACGCCGTAGGCCGCATCGAAATAGCCAAGCGGCCACGGCGCCACGGCAACCGCTACCAGCGCGATCGTATAAAGCAGTATCTGCAGCCGCGTCGCATCGGGGCCGGCGACGACGGGCAGCATCGGCACGCCGGCGCGGGCATAGTCGTCGCTGCGAAACAGCGCCAGCGCCCAGAAATGCGGCGGGGTCCAGAAGAAGATGATCAGGAACAGCAACAGCGGCTCGACAGAGATCGAACCGGTGGCGGCGACCCAAGCGACGACCGGCGGCAGCGAGCCCGCAGCGCCGCCGATCACGATGTTCTGCGCGGTCCGGCGCTTCAGCGCCATGGTGTAGATCACGACGTAAAAAAAGATCGTAAAAGCGAGCAACGCGCCGGCGTACCAGTTGACCAGGATGCCGAGCGTCATCACCGAGAAAAAGGCAAGCGTCAGCCCGAACGCCATGGCCTCGGGGCAAGTGATGCGGCCGCGCGGGATCGGTCGGTTGGCAGTGCGCGACATCAGCGCGTCGATGTCGCCCTCGAGCGCCATGTTCAGCGCGCCAGAGGCGCCAGCGCCGACCGCGATGCAGAGGATCGAAGTGAAGGCCAGCACCGGGTGAAAATGGCCTGGCGCGATCATGAGCCCGACCAACGCGGTGAAGATCACCAGCGACATCACCCGTGGCTTTAGCAGCGCAATGTAGTCGGCGACATCGGCCTCCGAAATTCGGGGCGCCAGCTCGATGGCGTTGCGATCGACAACCGACAAGACAGGTCTCGCTCTCTCAAGGTCGCAGCGTGGTCAACGCGCCGCGCTCCTCATCAATGTACGCGGGGCAGCACCTCGAACTGATGGAACGGCGGCGGCGACGGTAGCGTCCACTCCAGCGTGGTCGCGCCGGCCCCCCACGGATTGTCGGCGGCCTGCCGCTTGCGCGCGAAGGCGTCGATCACGCCGTAGAGGAAGATCAGCATGCCGAACCCGGAAATATACGAGCCAATCGAGGAGACTTCGTTCCAGCCGGCAAACGCATCGGGATAGTCGACGTAACGGCGCGGCATGCCGGAGAGGCCGAGGAAGTGCTGCGGGAAGAACGCCATATTGACGCCGATGAAGGTGAACCAGAAGTGCGCCTTACCGATGGCCTCGTTGTACATGTAGCCCGACATTTTCGGGAACCAGTAGTACCAGCCGGCGAAGATCGCGAACACCGCCCCTAGCGACAGCACGTAGTGGAAGTGCGCCACGACATAATAGGTATCCTGCAACACGCGGTCGACGCCGGCGTTCGCCAGCACGACGCCCGTGACGCCGCCTACGGTGAACAGGAAGATGAAGCCGATTGCCCACAGCATCGGGGTCTTGAACTCGATCGAGCCGCCCCACATCGTCGCGATCCAGGAGAATATCTTCACGCCGGTCGGAACCGCGATCACCATGGTGGCGGCGACGAAATAGGCCTGCGTTGCCGACGACATCCCGACCGTATACATGTGATGGGCCCACACCACGAAGCCGATGCCGCCGATCGCCACCATCGCATAGGCCATGCCGAGATAGCCGAACACCGGCTTCCTCGAGAAAGTCGACACGATCTGGCTGACCATGCCGAAGCCCGGCACGATCAGGATGTAGACTTCGGGGTGGCCGAAGAACCAGAACAGGTGCTGGAACAGAACCGGATCGCCACCGCCTTCGGCGGAGAAGAAGGTGGTGCCGAAATTGCGGTCGGTGAGCAGCATGGTTATTGCACCGGCGAGCACCGGCAGCGACAACAGCAGCAGGAACACCGTCACCAGGATCGACCACACGAACAGCGGCATCTTGTGCAGCGTCATGCCGGGGGCGCGCATGTTGAAGATCGTCGTGATGAAATTGATGGCTCCCAGGATCGACGAGGCGCCGGCCAGATGGATCGACAGAATGGCGAAGTCGACCGCCGGCCCCGGATGGCCCGAAGTCGACAGCGGCGCGTACAACGTCCAGCCCGTGCCGACGCCGTTGGCGCCCGGTTCGCCCTCGACGAAGGTTGAGATCAACAACAGCGCGAAGGAGGCCGGCAGCAGCCAGAACGAGATGTTGTTCATGCGCGGGAACGCCATGTCCGGCGCGCCGATCATTAGTGGCACCATCCAGTTGCCGAAGCCGCCGATCATCGCCGGCATCACCATGAAGAAGATCATGATCAGGCCGTGCGAGGTCACAAACACGTCGTAGGTATGGGTCTCGTGGAAGATCTGCACGCCCGGATACATCAGTTCGGCGCGAATCGCGATCGACATCGCCGCGCCGATGACGCCGGCGATAATCGCAAACACCAGGTACATCGTGCCGATGTCCTTGTGGTTCGTCGAATAGACGAAACGCCGCCATCCAGTCGGATGGTCGTGCGCGTGATCGTCATGGGCGTGATCAGTGTAAGACGCTGAAGTTGCCATTTTCAAATCCTGCCCTGCAGTACTTTTGTGGACCTCGCGGTCCGATCGCCCTTGTCCCGTCGATTGCGCTCGAAGCCTGTGCGGCTTACTGCGCGACTGCGGCCACCGAGGCGAGCGAGTTCGCCGGGTTGGACGCAAATTTCTTCTTCGCGGTCTCGACCCATGCCGCGAATTCCTGATCGTTCACGACCCGCACCGCGATCGGCATGAAGGCGTGATTCTTGCCGCACAGTTCCGAGCACTGGCCGTAGAACATGCCCAGCTTGGTGGCCTTGAACCAGGTTTCGTTGAGCCGACCAGGGATGGCATCGATCTTGATGCCAAAGGCCGGCACCGCGAATGAATGGATGACGTCGGCGCCGGTGACCTGAACCCGTATTACCTTGTCGACCGGCACCACCACCTCGTTGTCGACGCCGAGCAGGCGGGGCTGTTTGTCCTGAACGAGCAGCGAATCGAATTCGAACTTGCCGTTATCTGGATAGGCGTAGCTCCAGTACCACTGCTTGCCGGTCGCCTTGATGGTCAGGTCGGCCTTGGGAATGTTGAGCTCTTCGAACAGCAGTTTGAATGATGGAATCGCGATCCCGACCAGGATCAGCACCGGGAGCAGGGTCCATAACACCTCAATCAGGGAGTTATGGGTGGTTCGGGAGGGCACCGGGTTGGCCTTGGCATTGAATTTCACGACGACGATGACCAGCAACGCCAGCACGAACAGCGTGATGATGGTGATGATCCAGAGCAGCCAATTGTGGAACCAGATGATCTGCTCCATGACCGGCGAAGCCGCTTCCTGAAGCTTGTATTCCCACGGCGCGGGCTGTCCCAATTCGGCCGATGCCGCTCCGCTCGCCACCAGCGCTACGCCGGTCACCGCTAATTCCAGCAACCGCCGGCCCAATTGGCCTTTCGACATCTTCATGCCGCTCGCGCTCCCCCGTCCCCGAACCAGCACCTGGCGGCCTTCGATACGGACCTTACAAGTGCGTCACGTACAATTGTTTTCTTAAAGAAGTATATTTAACTCTTTTTAAGATGCAAGCCTCGTTTTGACTATGCACCGGTTCTGGTCATCGGTGACGCATCGACTGGCAATGCAATCGTAATGCCGTCGCTGCACACATCAGGCTCGACAAGCTCGACGGCATGGAGCCGCATATGTATGTGCGAACGCTGGACAAAGCTGTTCGGCGATACATGCGGCGGGTTGTTTGAAGAACCGGTTGCCGAAGCGTCTCGCGCAAAGGCAACGCGCATCGCCGAGAGCGGGGCTGCAAGATCTTTCTTTGATTGAACAAGAGATGACGTGCGGACATATGTTCGGCCTTTAAGCACAGCACCAAGCCGCTGGCCAAGATGATCTCCGCGGAAGCAATCGCCCCATCAATTTCTCGCGCCCGAAGCAAGTCAGGCAGTTCGATTGCGGTCGGGAATGTTGTAACTCGGTTATCCAGATTTGCACCTTGCCTCGTCGGCAGCTGTGCTTCTGCCGGAGAGCGATGAGAGGACCGACACCTGGAAATGCTCATGAGACGCAACCATACTCATTCAAAAACTTTGCCGGCGTGAACCGCAGGCGCGAGACAGCCCCGAGCGTTTGGCGAGATGCGTCGTCCTTGACGGTCGGGGGTTCATTCGGCAGGATAAGCGGCTATCTGAGCCATGGCCCTGCTTGGGCTGTCGGAACTTGTGTGACCGAAACGGACAAAAAATGGAAAGCGTGCAGTCCGATAACGTGCAGACCGACCGCGCAGCCGCGCCGGAGCTGGATCGCGCCCGCGGTCGTGCGTCTTTGGTCGATCCGTTCGGGCGGGCGATTTCCTATTTGCGAGTCTCCGTGACCGATCGCTGCGATTTCCGCTGCGTCTACTGCATGGCGGAGAACATGACCTTCCTGCCGAAGGCCGGCGTGCTCACGCTCGAAGAGCTCGATCGGCTGTGCTCTGCCTTCATTGCGCGCGGCGTGCGAAAGCTTCGCCTCACCGGCGGAGAGCCATTGGTCCGCCGCGGAATCATGACGCTCTTCTCCTCGCTATCGCGCTACTTGCGCTCCGGCCAGCTCGACGAGCTGACGCTCACCACCAACGGCTCGCAGCTCGGCAAATATGCGCAAGAGATCAGGGCGTATGGCGTACGTCGGCTCAACGTGTCGCTCGATACCCTAGATGCCGACAAATTCCGCGCCATTACCCGTTGGGGATCGCTCAATCAGGTCCTCGCCGGCATCGACGCCGCGCAGGAAGCAGGCCTTAAGATCAAGATCAACGCGGTGGCGCTCAAGGGCGTCAACGACGACGAGTTCCCGCGTCTGATCGAGTGGGCGCACAGACGCGGAATGGATTTGACCCTGATCGAGGTGATGCCGCTCGGCGAGATCGGTAAAGACCGGCCCGATCAATATCTGCCGCTGTCGATCGTGCGGGCGCGGCTCGCCGAGCGCTACACGCTCGAAGACCTCGACTACCGTAGCGGCGGTCCTGCGCGCTACGTGCGCGTTGACGAGACCGGCGGAATGCTCGGTTTCATCACGCCGATGACCCACAATTTCTGCGAATCGTGCAACCGCGTGCGCGTCACCTGCACCGGCACGCTCTACATGTGCCTCGGTCAGGAGGATGCCGCCGACCTGCGCAAGCCGCTGCGCGCGTCCGAGAGCAACGATCTTCTCTTCGCCGCCATTGACGAGGCGATTTCGCGCAAGCCCAAGGGCCACGATTTTATCATCGACCGCCGACACAAGCGCCCGGCGCTGGCGCGGCATATGAGCGTAACCGGCGGCTAACCCGAACGACGGCATCGCCGTAATGCCCCCTGTGGGCGCTCAAGGCGAATGCTGCCTTAACTCACTTTGAAAACGTTGCCGCGACAGAACCGCGAGTTGCAGACGCCTTCCCCGCGAGAAAATATCTTCGGCCGAATAGGTGACCGCCGCGTCGACCGACTTTGGGATTGGCTGTCATGCCTCGCACGATCAACGCGACGGCCTACGCGTTGGCGCTGACTGACGCCATTGTCGCGATAGGCTTATCAGGCGATCTTGAGAAATCGATCTGCCGTGATAAACGGCGCGCGCCACTACAGTCGAACCCAGTACGGCGTTTCCAAATTGGTGCCGGCGTATGAACGGATGATGCGGCAGATACGTTCGGACCATGTGGTTATATTTTTCCATGTCGGCTGACGGGAGCGCTACCCGGCCCGTGCCCTCCAGGGGCTTCAACTCGACATACTGCGCGAGCAGCGCCATTTGCTCCTCGGCGTCATAAACTTCATCCGGCAGCGTTGATTTGCACTGCGCGCTCAGTAGTTTCCGTAATTTAGCCTGTTCGCGGCTCAGTATCTCGTACAAAACCGCCTCGATTACGCCCCATGCCTCGCGGCCACCGTGTGATTTGAGGTTGTTAGTGACAGTGATGAAATCATCGATCTCGGCTAAGATGGATCCTACCGCCGCAAGCACCGGAGCGTAGCCGGCAAATACCCTGCCTTGTTCGTTCTGCCAAAGCTCTCCCGCTGCCAAACCGAGCACGCTTTCGATTGCGTCAAAGTAGGTGGCTATGAGATCTCGAGCGGGTACCGGGTGTTGCAGATACTGTGAGCCGGGCTTAGCAGCAGTCGCGGCATATGCTTGGATTAGCTGGTAGGCTCCCTCCTTGTCGAAGAACTCGACTTTGACCGTGGCGCGAGTAATTCCCGGCGCTGTAAGTTCAATCCGCCGCCGCGCCAACTCAATCGACTCGAACCTCGCCAAGAAGACCAGCTTGGGCCGCGAGGTGACATTTCGGTTGCTCAGCAAAAATTCGGCGGTGGTTACGAGAAAACACTCGATTCCCGTCTCGTCCGACAACAACCTTCCTTCGTCGAGAGCGTCTATGATCACTGGAATCTTGCCCTCATGGAACGCGGCTACGGGATCGCTTTTGTCGGCGGCCTCCAGATCGGTCAGCAGAGCGTAGAGAGATCCGGTCGAAACAGGGACTTTAGCAAGGTCGAGGATCGGCGCCTTGAGTGTCGCCGACATCTGTCTCGCCAACGTGCTCTTGCCAACCGCCGCAGACGCTTCGATGAAAATGATCTCCTTGTGGATGACTGATGGGTCCTTCCCTCGAATATCCAGTCTCGGCGCTACGAATGGACTTGGCGGCTCCGCGATGAAAAGGCGTCCAGTCTGGCCAACCTTCGGGAAATGGACGGCGCGGCTCAACACGTTAACGAGTACGTTCAGCGCAATTTCCGACATAAGTGGCCTCTTGGGCGAAAGCCAGCACGTTTACAATTCCGGGGCCTCTGGTTCAACGGGTAATGGCTTTACCATCGACTGACGATCGTCACGTGCGATATTCTTGAAATCAGCCGCAGATCGCGCAACCAGCTCAGGCAAGCACCTGGCGATGTTGGCGGCGATGCGCCGCGCTTTTACCGCGCGTGAGTAGCTTCGCCGCCGAGCGCCCGCGGTTCATCCTCGAAATAGACGTAGCCGGGCGCCTGCACATTGGCGTCGCGGACGATGAAGCGGGCTTCAGTCTATCGACCGCCCAAGGCGGCGGAAGCGATGCGATTTCACTTCGGGCGGTATTCGATTTTCTCCAGCGCGAGACTGAGTGCGATGGCGATGTCGGTCACATCAGCGCCGGCGGCAGCTTTTCCGAGCTCAGCGATGACGTAGCGCCAGGTCAAATCGATTTCGGTGCCGACAGCGCACGTCGCCAAGAATCGCGGTCTCGCCAGCGCGGGGTATGACGAATGGTCGGGGAGGGGACGCGGCAAATCTAAACGCGACCGATCGGAATGCGTTCAATTCGATTGTCACGGAGAAAATATGCGACCAAATATCCATTTTGGCGCGGTGCGATAGGATCGAAATGGACCGGCCGTGCGTTGCAAGTCGGACATGACGGTCTGGAGATAATTGGTCTTGCTCATCTGTATTCGGCCCGTTGAAGGGGGCAATTGCTCCCGGCCATCACGGATATCCCCAATGATCCTGAGCATCCGAGGCGATAGCACGTCGGTGTGCGTGGCTAGAATTTGTGGCAGCTGTTGCCGCAGAGAGCGAGGTCCTTGCCTCACGGCAATGCCGTGCTCCAGAAGAAACCCACGGACCTGATTGATCACAGCGGTCCGATCCCCGATCAAGCGAGAACGCACGCGGTGAAGCGCCTGCAGGTCCAATTGATCGTCGGTCTTTATCGGCACGCAGCGCGTTGAAGGGCGTTGCACGGCTTCCGCGACCGCGTGAGCGTCTCGGAAGTCGTTCTTGTGGCCTTGCCGAAACGGCTTGGCATAAGCCGGCGGCACCTGTTTGACCTCATGACCAAGCGCAAGCAAATCCCGGGACATGTAGTGAGTGGCCATGCCAGCTTCGATCCCGATGAGGCATGGCAGCATGTTCACAAGACGTGCGGCAATTCGGCTCCGGGAGACCTTTTCGCGTAGAACGATCGCACCCTTCCTATCCAGGCCAATCATGTGCAGCGTGTTCTTGCCGGTATCGACCCCAATTGTGCGGACAACGGCGACGTTTCTCTTGCAAGGCATGGCATGTGCTCCTTGTGCTTCAAAACCCTCGAACCGATTCTGTTGGTCGCTCGGGGCAGGAGCACGGCCGGTCCATCCCATTCGCATCGATCCGCGGCAACGCAGCAATTTTGGGGGGAGCGAAGCGAACATTGAGCGAACTGCATACCGAACCGGATTTATGAGTGCGCGCCCAAGAACCTATGTCATACTAAACCATGGCAAAGGGTTGGAAGATCAGCGCAGTGAGGCCTGGCAGAGGCGGCAGAGCAACGCGCCAGGAACTATTCCTTGTCGCCATTCCCGACAAAGCCGAGGCCGTTCGAGCAGTCCAAGCGTGTCTTCCCGACGCCCAAGTAAAGGTAGATTCGGAAGCTAGTCTGGATCTCCTCGCGGAATATCAGGTCAGCGACTTCGAAATGTTCGTGCTCCCAGAAGGATCGTGACCGCCAAGAAGGAGCACCCTCGTGTCGCGGCTTGAAGATCCGTGATGGGTGACTACTCGACTTCATCCGCGACGACGGTGACACCGTAGCTGGCCGGCGCCGTTGGCGCACCACCACAACCACAAGCGACGCTGATTTTGGGGAAGGACAGCCTGGGTCGCCCCCGTCGGAAACCTTTGTTACCAGCCAAGCGCGGCGTGCTGATGGAGCACCAGCAACGACGACAACTGCCTCCGCGGTTTGATCAGATCGGCGAGCGTGTACGCATCCAACTCCGCAAGGAACGCCTCGGTCGCATCGCGTAACACGCCGCGCAGCACGCAGACACGCTCAATCGGGCAATGGCCGCGCTTCCCATCCGATGGCCTGTCAGAAAAACCACATTCGCAGTGCAAAACCCCGCCGGCAGCGGCCGGCGTAAAGCCGCACCGTTGCACGATAAACATGTATTTGATATGCATGTGTTGGTACGCCGCGTCGGCACCGGCAAGACGGGCCGTGAGCGGGGCAGATCGAGGGGCCGAGAAAACCGCTAACATCGACCCGAAGTTCGGGTTCATCCGGGGAGTCTCGGGTTTCCTTGGCCCTCCGCTACCGCTGGGAGTGATTCAGTAATGGATTCATTTCGGATCAACAAGATTCTCGGCCTGGTGCTGGGAACCGCACTGTTTCTGCAAACGATACATATCGTCGACGCGATGTTCATCCCGCGTAAGGTAGCAGCGAAGCCGGGCTCTGAAGCCGCCGTCAAGGAGGAGCAGCCGGCGGCCGCCAGCGCGCAGTCGCTCGACACCCTGCTTGCCAGCGCCTCCGCCGAACGCGGCGCGCAGGTCGCCAAGCAGTGTCAGATTTGCCACAACGTCGAGGAAGGCCAAGGCCCCAAGGTCGGGCCCAACCTCTACGGCGTCGTCGATCGACCGGTCGCTTCGGAACCGGGCTTTAACTACACCGCTGCCTTGAAGGCCAAGGGCGGCAAATGGACCTTCGCCGCGCTCAACAAATGGCTGACCGATCCGCGCGCCGACGTTCGCGGCACGTCCATGTCCTTCGCGGGCCTGCCGCGCGAGAAGCAGCGCGCCGACGTGATCGCCTATCTCGATACGCTCTCAAAGAACCCAGTCCCGCTGCCGAAGGTTGCCGGAACAGGCCAAAGCCAATAGCTCTCCAGACGGCAGCCGATGAGCAACAGCAAGGACGGTTCACAGAATATGTCACGGCGCATGGCGCTCGCGAGCACCGCGCTCGCATTTATCGCCGCCGCCGGTACGGGGGTTCCCCACCTAACGTCATCGGCCCACCGGGACAACCTGCGCTATGATTGATCGGCCGAACTCCCCGGTGAATTACCGCGCCTATTTCGCCGACGCGCTCGACCGGCTGCATTCGGAGCGGCGCTATCGCGTTTTCGCCGATCTGGAACGCATCGCCGGGCGTTTTCCGCACGCCACCTGGCATTCGCCGATGGGGCCGAAGAATGTCGTGATCTGGTGCTCGAACGACTACCTCGGTATGGGCCAGCATCCGAAAGTCATCGACGCCATGGTCGAGACCGCGACCCGTATGGGCACCGGCGCCGGCGGCACCCGCAACATCGCCGGCAACAATCATCCGCTGGTCGAGCTGGAGCGCGAACTTGCCGATTTGCACCGCAAGGAAGCCGCACTGGTGTTTACCTCCGGTTATGTTTCCAACGAGACCGGCATTTCCACGCTGGCGCGGCTGATGCCGAACTGCCTTGTACTTTCGGACGCCTGGAATCACAATTCGATGATCGAGGGCGTGCGCCAGGCGCACTGCGAGAAGCAGATTTTCCGCCACAACGACATGGCGCATCTGCAAGAGTTGCTCGCGGCGGCCGCTACGACGCGGCCGAAGCTCATCGTGTTCGAGAGCCTCTACTCGATGGACGGCGACGTCGCGCATGTGAATGCCATCTGCGATCTTGCCGAGCAGTACGGCGCCATGACCTATGTGGACGAGGTGCATGCGGTCGGCATGTACGGGCCGCGCGGCGGCGGCATCGCCGAGCGCGACGGCGCTACGGGGCGAATCGACGTGATCGAAGGCACGCTCGCCAAGGCGTTCGGCTGCCTCGGCGGCTATGTCGCCGCCTCATCCGCGCTGATCGACGCCGTGCGCTCTTATGCGCCCGGCTTCATCTTCACCACGGCGCTGCCGCCGTCGGTCTGCGCCGCGGCGACCGCCGCTATCCGGCACCTGAAATCGTCAAGCTGTGAGCGCGAACGGCATCAGGATCGCGCCGCGCGCACCAAGGCCGTGCTCTCCGCCGCACGGCTGCCGGTGATGTTGTGCCCGACCCACATCGTTCCGGTCTTCGTCGGCGATCCCGAGCGCTGCAAACAGGCGAGCGATCTGCTCCTCGCCGACCACGGCGTCTACATCCAGCCGATCAACTACCCGACGGTGCCCAAGGGCACCGAACGGCTGCGCATCACGCCGAGTCCTTATCACGACGACGCCCTCATTGACGCGCTCGCCGAAGCGCTGGTCGATGTGTGGGGGCGGCTGCGTTTATCGTTCAAACCGAGCGCGCTGGTGGCGGAGTGACCGAGCCCACCCCCACACCCCGTCGGCTATCGCCACCGCCATGCGAAGCTTCGCCCATTGCTCTCCTCGGCCAATATTGCCTTCCTCGGTCGAGGCGAAACCGCATTGCGGCGACAGGCCAGAACTGGTCGAGCGCCGCATATTTGTTTGGTCGTCTCCTCGATCCGCCGCTTGATGTCGTCTTTATCTTTCGAGATTGCCCGACTTCGTCGTAATCATGTGTGCGCTTTGAGAAACTTGAAAATGCTCCAGCATCGGGTGATTGGAGAAGCCGAGCTTACGCGTGCCCCGGATGCTCTCCATTCGGCTTCCCACGCCATGAAATTGGATGCCGTGATCGAACCGGTAGCGCGCCGTCGAGCATTCCATAAAATCGAAATGCCGGATGGAGCGGCGGAATTCCCTCAAAATCACTGTGCAGAGATACTAGGTCCCGTGAAAGCGATTAGGGCCGTCAACACTTCTCATCAGCGATGGGTCTAATCCTCTTCCAGGTCTTTCACTTTGAGGCCGTGTTCGATGAAAAAGCGGTATTGCGCAAAATTGTCTTCGTAGAAAGCTTTGTCCTCCACTGGCCCGACAATCTCAAAGGCGAGCTTAAAAAACTCGCCGGATCGGGACTTGTCTTTAAACGAGGCCATTTCCAAAATTACGCCAAAAGACGGGGCGCGCAGGACCTTCAATTGACCGATCAACTTGGTTGCCACCTTGCTGGCTGTCCGCTGCAATGTCACCACCGCAGGCGGCAAATCTTGTCGATCCGGAAATGAACATACGATCGAATACATGCGCGTAGCGGCAGGCGGCGAATTAGGATCGCTCGGATTATAGCTGCCTCGCTTATTAAGACCCGATGCTGCCACCGTGCGGGCAGTCCGCCACTTTACTTCGTGACCGCTCTTGAGCTTAACCGTAAACTCGGAATCGGCGGGCTTCCAATGTTTGCCGTCGTCGGCGCGAGCAAGAATGCCGCCGCCCGCCTCCCGCGGACGCCACAGAATAAAGCGCCAGTCGATGTAAATTGGGCAAATGCGAACGGTCGATCCGATAGGTTCATCGATCAGACAGTGCCAAAACTCGCCCTGCTTGGCGTTGTTGAATTCAGAAAGCTCGGGCGACGATGCCTGAAGCAGTTTCAGTCGCGGCACTTCTACGTCGCCAAGGCTTCCCGCATGGTCCTGCAGGAACGCGGGCAACCGCGTCTTAGCCATGATGCTCTCCTGGGCCGTGGGGACGAATTGACTCCGGTACATGATTGAGGATTCCACGCTGGGATTCAATGTGATTGATCGATTGCCGATTGATTCCGAGGTCGACGTGAACTGGATTGGCAGGCGGCGGTTGCGGTGTTCCGCGCGTCGCTATCGCGCGCTGCACCATAATCTGGCGAGCGCTGCCGAAGCGCTTCGGCAAATGGAACGACGGTTCGAGCGGTTGAACAAGGCGGCCGTCTTCGAGATATTCTTCGACCGTCTGGCCTCGTTCAGTTCATCGGCACATGTGGTGCAGATGTTTCGATTCCACCGTGGTTCGCGGCCCATGTCGCACCCATCTTCCACAGTGCGATTTACTAATAAGTGGCTGAGCGCGAATTGCAATCTGCGCCGCGTACCAGCTTGTCGGTGTGCTCACGCACGCCGAGAATATACAGGAGCTGCCGGGCCTCGAGCTCAGCCATAGTTTCGGCGCTGATCATGCCGCGGCCGGCCCTTGCTTAGTGAGCATATTGCCCCTCATTGGCGCGCCAACTCAGGCGGCGTGATTCTTGATGATCGTTGTTGATAAGATGCAAGTTATTATAAGATGCGAAAAAAATACGTATTTGTTCTTGAAGTTTTCAAATCGTTAGTCTAGCGTTTTATTTACCGTCGCCGATCATGTGGATCTGAGAACGACGGATCATGAGAGGGAAGCGTCAAGCGTCTGTAGTCCGATATTGATCTGCCGCCTCCCGCGATCATGTGGATGTGAGGACGAGGGAACATGAGCGAGAAACCCCTTGCGTCATGGCGATTATTGTCAATTGTTGCGCTAGCGACGATTGCAGCCATATGGGCCGCGCTGCCGGCCGTGGCGAACGCTGCGGGAACCGATGCGGAGGCGGGCAAGCAATTATTCCAGGAAAAAACGTGCGCTGCCTGTCACAGCATTGGCAAGGGCGATCTCGTCGGCCCTGACCTGCAGGGCGTCACCACGAGGCGTCCGCGCGAATGGCTGGAGCAATGGATCGCAGCACCAGATGCAGTGCTCGCCAAGAAAGACGCTTATGCCATCGGCTTGCTGCACCAATTCCACGATGTGCCGATGCCCAATCTCGGACTCAGCAAGTCCGACGTCAACGCCATCCTCGCTTATCTGGAAACTACCGCGTCGGGTGCAGCGGCGCAGCCCTCTGCGTCGGCAACTGGGGTGGCGAGCGAGCCCGCCGTCCAGGGTAACCCCGAGATCGGCAAAGACCTTTTCACCGGCGTGGTGCGCTTTCAGAACGGCGGGCCGCCGTGCATGGCTTGTCATAGCACCGGCGGCATCGGAGCCCTGGGTGGCGGGGCACTTGGGCCCGACTTGACCACAATCGTCGCGCGTTTCGGCGGGGCGGCCGCGGTCGACGCCTTCGTCGCCGGCACGCCCACGCCCACCATGAAAGCTGTATGGTCGCAGCACCCGCTGACCACCCAAGAGCGCGCGAGCGTTGTCGCCTTCCTCGCGCAGGCGGGGCTGAGCCAACGCCCGGCGGAAGCGATTTGGCAACTCGCTGGTCTGACTGTGCTGGGCGCTGTAGTCCTGCTTGCGGTCGCGGGCTTCAGATGGCGGAAGCGGCTAAAATTCGGGGTACGGCGTCCGATGATGGCCAGACCCACCACCGGGCATGCGGGTCCGTACCACGGCGGTTGGTTTGAGGGTCCGTACCACGACGGCTGGAAGGCCAGGTTTAATGTGAGCGACAAAGACAGGCCTCGCGGCCCCGCGAACGCACCTAGGAAAGACGCTGATAGGAGGCGCTGATGAGCTGGATACTCGACCTGGTGAATCCGCAGGAGCGCAAGTGGGAAGAGTTCTACCGCAACCGCTGGTCGCACGACAACGTCATACGCAGCACGCATGGCGTCAACTGCACCGGCGGCTGCTCCTGGGCCATCTACGTGAAGGACGGGATTATCACTTGGGAGATGCAGCAGACCGACTACCCGTTGCTCGAGCGCAGTTTGCCACCCTATGAGCCGCGTGGCTGCCAGCGCGGCATCTCCGCCTCCTGGTATGTCTACAGCCCGATCAGGGTGAAATATCCATATGTACGCGGCCCGCTGCTCGACCTGTGGAACGAAGCGAAAAGCCAGCATGCCAATCCGGTGCAGGCCTGGGGTGCGCTGATCTCGGACCCACAAAAGCGTTCGCGCATCCAGAAGGCGCGCGGCAAAGGCGGTTACCGCCGCGCCAAGTGGGACGACGTGGTGGAATTGATCGCCGCTGCCCAGCTATACACGGCACGTAAGTATGGACCGGACCGGGTGATGGGTTTCTCGCCGATTCCGGCGATGTCGTTTTTCTCCTATGCGGCGGGTTCGCGCTATCTGCAGCTCTTCGGCGGCGTGAACATGAGCTTCTACGACTGGTACGCCGACCTGCCTACCTCGTTCCCGGAAGTTTGGGGCGACCAGACCGACGTGTGCGAAAGCGCGGATTGGTACAACAGTAAGTTCGTCGTCTCGATGGCGGCGAACCTGAACATGACCCGCACCCCGGACGTGCACTTCATCGCGGAGGCGCGCACCGAGGGCACCAAGTTCGTGGTCCTCTCGCCGGACTTCAGCCAAATCGCCAAGTACTGCGACGAGTGGATCCCGATCCAGGCGGGACAGGACGCCGCGCTATGGATGGCGGTCAATCATGTCATCCTCAAGGAGTTCTACGTCGACCGCCAGGTCCCTTATTTCGTCGATTACCTCAAGCGTTACACCGATCAACCGTTCCTTGTGGAACTGGTCCGCGAGCGGGCCAGTACTGAGAAGGGTTATCGCGCAGGGCAGTTGCTGCGCGCCAAGCGCCTGGCGCGCTACCAAGGCGTCGATAACGGCGACTGGAAGATGCTGGTACTCGACGCCAAAAGCGGCGAGCCGCGCATGCCCAAGGGTCAGGTCGGCTTTCGCTGGGGTGCCGAGAAAGGCAAGTGGAACCTTTCCCAGGAGGACGGCCTGGATAACAGCCCCATCGATGCAGTGCTGAGCTTCATCGATCGATCTGATGGCGTGGTCCAGGTGGAGTTCGACGATTTCGCCGAGGGAGCGCCGGACGGTGCAACGCCCATTGTCGTGCGCGGCGTACCGGTGCGGCGCATTGCCACCGACGAAGGCGAGGTAGTGGTAACCACCGCTTTCGACCTGCTGATGGCCCAGTGCGGCGTCGGCCGCGGCCTCGAGGGCGCCTACCCGTCGAGCTACGACGACGCGGACGCGATGTTCACGCCGGCGTGGCAGGAGCGCCACACCGGCATCGGCCGCGATACCGCGATAAGGCTTGCGCGCGAGTTTGCCACCAACGCGGAGCTCACTAACGGCAAGTCCATGGTCATCGTGGGGGCCAGCGCCAACCACTGGTACTACAACAATCTCATCTACCGCTCGGCCATCACCGCGCTGATCCTGTGCGGCTGCTGTGGAGTAAACGGCGGCGGGATGAACCACTATGTCGGCCAGGAAAAGCTTGCCCCCCTTGGACCCTGGGGCACGATCGCCTTCGCCCGCGACTGGACCAAGCCGCCGCGGCTCGTGCAGTCGCCGACCTGGCATTACGGCAATAGCTGTCAGTGGCGCTACGAGAGGGAGTTCACCGAGTACGGCCTGACGAGCCCGAAGCCGCGCTGGGCCAAGGGCCATGCTATCGACCTCGAGGCAAAGGCGATGCGCTTGGGCTGGATGCCTACGGCCCCGCACTTCAACCGCAATCCGCTCGACATCGTGACCGAGGCCGAGCGCGCCGGCGCGAAGACCGAAAGCGAGATCATTGGGCGCGTCGTCGAGCAGCTCAAGAACAAGAAGCTGAGCTTTGCGATAGAGGATCCCGATGCCGAGGAGAACTGGCCACGGTTGTGGTTCATCTGGCGCGGCAACGCCATCCAGTCGAGCGCCAAGGGGGCTGAGTTCTTCCTGCGCCATTACCTCGGGACGCACGACAACGCCATTGCCGACGAGCGCGCCAAGGGTAAGACGCGTACGGTGAAGCACCGTGAAACGGCGCCGCGCGGAAAGTTTGACCTGGTGGTTGACATCAATTTCCGCATGGATACCTCGGCGCTCTACTCCGACATCGTGCTCCCGTCGGCCTTCTGGTACGAGAAGAACGACCTCAACTCGACCGACCTACACTCGTTCATACATAACCTCGGGGCTGCCGTGCCGCCGGTGTGGGAATCCAAGACGGACTGGGAGATTTTCAAGCTGCTCGCGAAAAAGGTGAGCGAACTGTCATCGCTCGCCTTTCCCAAGCCGGTGCGAGACCTGGTCGCCACGCCGCTCATGCACGACACGCCTGACGAACTGGGGCAGCCGGAGGTCCTCGACTGGGCCGAGGGCGAGTGCGAGCCAGTGCCGGGAAAGACCATGCCGCATCTGCGGGTGGTCGAGCGCGACTTCGCGAACCTGTACAACAAATTCATCTCGTTCGGGCCGATGGCGCGCGAAGACGGCCTCTCCGCTAACGGCGTGGTGTGGCCGATCAAGAAGCAGTACGACCAAATGCTCGAGAATCCCGTTATGCCGATGCCCGACCCGAGGCACATGCGTTGCGTCGAGTGGGGCGGCAAACGATATCCGAGTCTCGAGGACGTGCTGGACGCGTGCAACACACTGCTGCTGACCGCGCCCGAGACCAACGGCGAGGTTTGCTGGGAGGCCTTCCATCATGAAGAGGAGCGCGTCGGCCTCCCGCTTGTCGATATCGCCGAACCCACGCGCGCCGTCGTAATGAACTTCGGTGACATCACGCGCCAGCCGAGGCGCCTGCTCACCAGCCCGTGCTGGAGCGGCATGACGAACGACGGCCGCGCCTACTCCGCCTGGTGCATGCAAGTCGAGCGCTTGGTGCCCTGGCGTACGCTCACCGGCCGCCAAACGCTGTACATCGACCACCCCTGGTACCTCGACTTCGGCGAGCACATAACGACCTACAAGCCCAAGCTCGAGCCGCGCAAGACCGGGGACATCGTGAAAAGCCGGGTCGATGACCGCTCCCTTGTGTTGAACTACATCACGCCGCACGGCAAATGGAACATCCACTCCACCTACAAGGACAACCACCGCATGTTGATGCTGTCGCGCGGCATGGATCCGGTGTGGATCAACGACAGAGACGCCGCGAAGGTAGGCATCGAGGATAACGACTGGGTCGAGGTCTACAATGACAACGGCGTGGTAGTGACCCGCGCCAATGTAAGCCGAAGGATCCAGCCGGGCACTTGCATGTACTATCACGCGGTCGAGCGCACGGTTTACATCCCGAAATCGCAGGAGCGCGGGAAGCGGGCTGGCGGACACAACAGCCTGACGCGTACCCGCATCAACCCAGTATTTCTGGCGGGCGGCTACGCTCAATTCACTTACGGCTTCAACTACTGGGGCCCCACCGGGATCTTTACGCGCGATACCCATGTCGTCGTGCGCAAAATGGAGAGGCTGGAATGGTAGGTAGTCCCCCGACTCATGAGCATGAGCATGAGCATGAGCAGGAACTAGCGCCGACGCAATTCGGTGCGCCGGCGCAAATCAGCGCTGGAAAGTATGTGACCATCAACTACACGCTGCGTACCAACGGCACGATCCGTCACATCCGTTCGGCGGTCTGGGGCGACGAGCCGCTGGCGTATCGGCACGGCAGCGGGCGGCTGCTGCCCGGCCTCGAACGGGCCCTCGAGGGCAAGGTCGAGGGCGAGCGCTTCGTAGTGACCCTGCCGCCCGAAGATGCTTACGGCGAGCGCGACAAAGCGTTGCAGCAGCGGGTGCCCGTCGAGACGTTTGGTGGCGTGGACCAAATTGAACCGGGGATGGTTTTTCTCGCGCATAGCGATGACGACCGCCGCGTGGAGAACGTGATGGTCACCGAGGTCGACGAAGATAACGGCTTCGTGGTGGTCGATACCAATCACCCACTCGCCGGGATGGCGCTTGAGTTCGAGGTCTGCGTGGTTTCCGTGCGCGATACCCCGGCGACAGCGGGATGCGGGTCATCCGATCCAGTCCTGGCCGGCATGGGCGACGGGCTTGCGGTGGCTGCCGCGCGAGCAACGCTTGCCTCGCGCGCGCGCAAGTCGGGGAACGGCGAAGCGCCGGAACCGTCCGCGCATAGTAGAGCCGGCGGGAACGGCAACGCATAGGAACTAAAGCATAGGCACGAAGCCATAGGAACGAAGGAGAACTACACATGGAAATCCGATCTCAAGTTTCGATGGTCTTTCACCTGGATAAATGCATCGGCTGCCACACCTGCACCATCGCGTGCAAGAACATCTGGACCGACCGCAAGGGCACTGAGTACATGTACTGGAACAACGTGGAGACCAAGCCGGGCACGGGATACCCGACACGTTGGGAGGATCAGAACAAATACCGCGGCGGCTGGGTGGTCGACGGGAAGAAGCAGAAGAACTTGCGGCTGCGCCTGCAGGGCAAATGGGGAACGCTAACCAACATCTTCTATAACCCCTATCTGCCCACGCTCGACGACTATTTCGAACCCTGGACCTACGACTACCAGAACCTGTTCAACGCACCTGAAGGCGACGACCAGCCCACCGCGCGCGCCATCTCGATGGTTACTGGCAAGTACATGGACACCATCGAGGCGGGGCCGAACTGGGATGACGACCTGGGTGGCTCGCAGGTTTACGCAAACAACGATCCGAACCTCGACGGCGCCACCGAGGAGGAAATGCGCCAGATAAACGAGATCAACAGCACCGTCTTCTTCTACCTGCCGCGCATCTGCAACCATTGTCTCAATCCGGGCTGCGTGGCGGCCTGTCCGCAAGGGGCGATCTACAAGCGCGGCGAGGACGGCGTGGTGCTGGTCAGTCAGGAGCGATGCCGCGCCTGGCGCATGTGCATCTCGGGTTGCCCTTACAAGAAAACTTACTTCAACTGGTCGACCGGCAAGGCGGAAAAGTGCATCCTGTGCTACCCGCGCCTCGAAAGCGGGCAGCCTCCAGCCTGCTTCCACTCATGCGTGGGGCGTATCCGTTATATCGGTCTGGTGCTCTACGACGCAGACGCCATCGAGGCGGCGGCCATGGCGCCGCAAGACCAGTTGGTGCAGGCGCAGCGCGACTGCATCAAGGACCCTTTCGACCCGAAGGTGATCGCGGCCGCCAAGGCGAGCGGGGTTCCCGATTCGAAGATCGAGGCGGCGCAAAAGTCGCCCGTCTACCAGTTCGTCAAGAAGTGGGGACTCGCGCTGCCGCTGCATCCGGAGTTCCGCACCCTGCCCATGCTTTTCTACGTGCCGCCCCTGGGTCCGGTGCTCGCCAAAGTAGAAAACGGCGTGTACGACAACGTGGCCGCGGAAGCAAGATTGGGGCCGTTGATGAGTTCGCTCGAAAGATCGCGCATACCGCTGCGCTATATGGCGAGCCTGTTGTCGGGGGGCAATGAAGAGATCATCCGCGACGTCTATCGCAAGCTGGTCGCGGTGCGCGTATACATGCGCTCGAAGAAGGTCAAGGATATACCTGAGGAAGAGGTGGAAAGGGCGCTGGCCGAAGGCAAGACTACTCCGGCCGAGGTAGAGGCGATCTGGCGGCTCACCTCGCTGCCCACCTTCGAAGAGCGCTTCGTGGTTCCGGCTATGGAGCGCGAGACGGCGGTCGAGTCTCTGTTTCCGGTACTCGATCCGATTTCGCGCAACTACCCAGTTCGCAAAGGCGCGGTCGGTGTCGGCTTTCACACCGATCCCGCTAGAGGACCATGAGCCGCTTTTCGCACCGTGGCGCGCGAGACGGCGTCGAGCCTGTGTTTCCGATGCCCGATCCAATCTCGCGCAACTACCCGACTCGCAAGGGCGAGGTCGGTGTCGGCTGTCACACCAATCCCCATAGAGCACCATGAGTCGCTTTTCGCACCGCGCAGATGTCTTATATTCGCGCCGCGCCAAGGTCTTGGAGCTGTTCGCCGACATCCTCGATTATCCCGCCCCGGGACTGGCAAGCAAAACGGCCGAATGCGCCGCGCTGATCCGCACGGCGCAACCGCAGGCGGCCACCTTGCTGGAGAGCTTCCGCGGCTTCGCCGAGGAGAACTCGCTCGGCAAGCTTCAGGAGGTTTACAGCGGTTTTTTTGACCTGAACTCGATCTGCCATCCGTATGTGGGTTATCAACTGTTCGGCGAGAACTACAAACGCAGCGCCTTCCTGGTCGAGCTCAAGAAGAGTTATCGCGCCGAGGGATTCGAAGCGAGCGCCAACGAAATTCCCGACCGGCTGTCGATCGTGCTGAGCTTCGCTGCCCAGAGCAAGAGCGAGGACATCGACGACCTGTTGAGCCGGGGGCTGCTGCCGGCGCTCGAGCGCATGACGACCAAGCCAGAAACCGAAGCCCACCAACACGGACCGGCTGATATCGACGGCGACACCGGCATAGAGCGCGCGAAGCTCGACGAGCGCGAAGTACGCAAGCAGCTCAAAGCCAAGAGCCAGGGCAAAATAGAAGCACGCAACCAGCTCAATGGCGAGAGCCAGGGCGATGACCGCAAGCAGCTCAAAGGCGCGGACGAGGGTGATGACATGCTTGAAGGTGGCTTCCTGCTGGCGATGAGCGAAGATTACGACGTCGAGAACGTCGAAAAACGCCAGCACCCCTACCATCAGGCGCTCGACGCGCTGCGTCTTTTGCTGCATGAAGGCATGACGAAGAAGCGAGCCGACCGCTCTGCCGAGCAGGAACGCATTCTTGGCTGGACGCGCGAGCGATTCAGGCTCGACGACGACGAAGCCATCATGGTGTCGGAGCTCCCCTGTTCCGATCCCGGCTGCCCGCCGGTCGAAACGCACGTCGTGTTCTGGACGCAAGCCGGGCGTCAACATTTCAAGGTTTTCAAGCCACTCGCGGAGGTCGCCGCAGACGACCTGCTGGATTGGCGAGCGTGAGGAGGCACGTGCTATGAATGACATCTTCCTGTTTGCGACCCTTCCGTACCTGGCGGTCGTGGTGGCGATCGCGGGCGGCGTCTACCGCTACCGCACCAACCGCTTCTCCTATTCCACCCTCTCCTCGCAGCTTCTGGAAAACCGCCGTCTGTTCTGGGGCTCGGTGCCGTGGCATTACGGCATCGTCGTCGTTTTGCTGGCGCACTTGCTAGGATTCCTTATGCCCGGCATGTGGGCGAGTATCACATCTACGCCGGCAGCCCTGTACACGATCGAGATGGTCGGCTTTGCGTTCGGGTTGGCCGCGCTGGTTGGGCTGTTCGTCCTGATCGTGCGCCGCTTCACTACGGAGCGCATCCTCGCCGTGACCAGCCCGATGGACGGGGTGCTGCTGGTTGCGCTGCTCGTGCAGGTGGCGCTCGGCATCTATGTTTCGCTGGTCTACCGCTGGGGCGCCGATTGGTATGTAGACACGGCCGTACCGTGGCTTATCTCGCTGGTTAGTTTAAATCCCCAGACCCAGTACGTGTCGTCTTTGCCCTGGGTGGTCAAGCTGCACATGCTCACCGGTTTCCTGGTGATCGCCCTGTTCCCGTTCTCCAGGCTGGTGCATCTGATTATGTTCCCGTTCTGGTACTTGTGGCGGCCCTATCAGTTGGTGATCAGCAACCGCTCTGTCAGGAGGTGATCAGAAACGATAGACGTGAAGTTCAAATGCAGCATGAGGCGTGCTCTGGCGATGAGCATGGTCCCCAACAGCCACTCCTGAGCGTCGCCGGCGGGCGTTGCTCCCCCAACGGAGGAAGCGGAGCGCTGTCCGCTGACGCAAGCGTGGTTAGGCCGGCAATTTAGATATCCAGCAATCTTAAACCCAAGTACATATTATTTCTTTTTCGTCGGAGCAGCCGTGGAAAATCCAGTTGTCGAGGTTGATGCGACGGCCGAGCCGCCGGGTAACCCCAGGGTTTTGTTGATATCGTCCCTGGCGTTTTCGCTCGGTTTTGCGATTTGGGGAATGTTTTCCGCGCTCGCCCCCTTTCTGATCAAGTGGTACAGTTTCAGTAGCACCCAGGTGCTCGTCCTGGCTGCGATGGAGCCCCTTTTCGCGGCCGCCGTCAGCATCCCGCTCGGCATCTGGACGGACAAGTTCGGCGGCCGGACAGTTTTCACGTTTTTGCTTCTGAGCCTTGCCGTTGTCCTGTTTTTCGGGCTCTTCGCCGAAGGCTACTACTCCTTTCTGCTTCTGGGGTCGCTGCTCGGACTCGGAGGCGCGAGCTTCGTCGTCGGCAACGCTCATGTATCGTCCTGGTACCCCAAATCGAAGCAGGGCACAGCCCTTGGCATCTTTGCTTTGGGCAATATCGGAATCACCGTCGGCATGATGGCCGTCACTTTCCTGATTACCCGCGTCCTGGACGGCCCGGACGGCTGGCGCATGATATTCCCGATATTCGCCATCCCCACACTGTTGTTGGCGCTGGTCTACTTGTTGTTCACGTCCGATTCGCCGTACAAGCAGCATAAAGACGTTTCAGTGCGTGAAATCTTCGCCGTGTACCGTTCGGGTGTGGTGGTATGGCTGGTGCCCGGCCTCTACTGGGTGTCCTTCGGCACCCTCACTTTCTTCGCGTCGACGATGCCGACCTATCTGGTCGACCAGTGGCATGTGGATGCCGCCCGCGCCTCCGCGGTGTACACCCCGCTGCTGGTGGTCTGCGTCGCCATCACCCGGCCGCTGGGCGGCTGGCTGGCCGATCGGTTCGATGTCCTGACAATCCTGAGCCGGCTGTTCAGCATTATGGTCGTTCTCGCCTTGGTCATGGCCATGCAGATTTCACTGAACGTCGAGCTGTTCGCCATTTATGGGCTTGCGCTGCTGTCCGGCGCCGCCGCAGCAGCGGTCATCAAGCTGATCCCGATCTACTTCCTGCACGTCGGCGCGGTCAGCGGACTGGCCAAGGCCGCCGGCGCGGCCTGCGGCTTCACCATGACCGTCACCCTGGCCGCCAGCAATTATCTTCTGGGCGGCTACACCTTGGGCTTTGCCATCTGGGCGCTGATGAATATCGCCGCGCTCTACATCACGCTTTCGCGCGTCGGCTTCAGGCATGCAAAACCGGTCATGGAAGCCATTCCTGTACATGAAGCCATTCCTGTACATTGAAGCCATTCCTTTGGGTGACGCCACCCTTGCGATACGGTCTATTCAAACATCGCTATCGCCTCCAGCGCCGGCGACGGTGCGGAAGACCGTGATCAAACTTAAGGCAGCAAGACCCAGTGCAGCCGTTCGACCAATCGAAACGTTGCGTCCGGTTTTGCCTGCGCGGCACCCGGCGCCTCTCGCCGGCGTACTTCGCCCTGGTCATGGCCACCGGGATAGTCTCTATCGCCGCTGAGCACGCGGAGTTCCATACGATTGCCGTCGTCCTGCTGTGGTTGAACGTGGCGCAGTATCTGCTGCTCTGGATTCTCACGTCGTGGCGGCTCTTGCGCTATCGCCGAGCCCTGATTGCCGACCTGACGGATCACCGGTCGGGGCCCGGATTCCTTTCCGCAGTGGCCGCCACGGGCGTAATGGCAAATCAGCTGATACTCGCTGGCGCCTTTGACCTCGCCTTCGGGCTCTGGATTTTTGGTATTTTCCTCTGGATCATCCTGACCTACGGGATTTTCGCTAACCTGACGATCAAGGAGACCAAACCGACGATCGATCAGGGGATTACCGGGGCGTGGTTGCTTGCAGTTGTCTCGACGCAATCAATCGCGCTCTTGAGCGCGCTCCTCGCGCGACATTTCGAGCAGCCCCTCCGTCTACATATCAATTTCCTCGCCCTGTCGATGTTGTTGTGGGGCGGCATGATGTACATCTCGATCATCTCGCTGATCTTCTACCGCTACATGTTTTTCAAGTTCTCGCCAGCCGATTTTGTGCCTTCGTACTGGATCAACATGGGAGCGATGGCCATCTCGACGCTCGCTGGCTCGCTCCTGATTGAGAATGCCGCGGATGCGTGGTTCCTTGACGAGCTGCTCCCGTTTCTCAAGGGGTTCACGATATTCTTTTGGGCGGCGGGAACCTGGTGGATCCCGATGCTCATCATTCTGGGCATTTGGCGGTATCTCTACAGGAAATTTCCGCTCAGCTACGATCCTATGTACTGGAGCGCGGTCTTTCCGCTCGGTATGTACACTGTCTGCACCTTCGAGATGGCCCACGCCATGAGTCTGGACTTTCTGCTCCCCCTCGCTGGCGTGTTCGTCTACGTGGCCCTGCTGGCTTGGGCGATGACTTTCGTTGGGCTCATTCGGAGCCTTTTCAGTAATCTGATCCCTGCGCTCCACTCTGCTGATGGCCGCCGAGATTTTTCCGTGAGGAGTTGAGGGGGTTTCCCCCGGTCGGCCGAACTGGGGCCGTCTATCCTAGTCTATACCTGCGCATGTACGGGCTACCGCTGACCGCCCGATTTAGCCGGTTTGGGTAACCGGCAGCACCAGCTTTTGCCGATCCGGTTCCGCGTGCCGCGCGGAAAACCGCTCGGCCTGCAACACCACCAGGGTCAGAAGCGCGATTGCAACCGCCTGGTGCGCAAGCGCGAGATCCATCGGAACCTGATTCAACAGTGTGAGAATACCGAGCGTCGCCTGCAAAGTGACGACAGCGGTAAACCACAACGCGCCGTTGACCGCCGATGTCCCGGCCCGCGACCGGATGGCGTCGATCGCGTGCAGCGCCGCCACCACAAACAGCAGGTACGCGGTCATGCGATGCTCGAACTGCACGGTGAGCGTATTGTCGAACAGGTTGCGCCACCACGGCGTCTCGAAAAACAGCCGCGCCGTGGATGGGATCAGCGTCCCGTCGATCTCGGGCCAGGTGTTGTAGATCTTCCCCGCGCGCAAGCCTGCGACCAGCGCGCCCAGATAAAGCTGCGCGAAGGTCAGCACCACCAGCGCCCAGCCGGTAATTTTCAGCCGCGCCGGTACGGCCGATGACGGCCGGTCCACAAGCCGCCGCAGCGTCCAGACGATGGCCGCGAAGATCAGAAGCGCCAGCACCAGATGCGTGGCAAGCCGATATTGCGAAACCTCCACCCGCTGCGAAAGCCCTGATGCGACCATCCACCAGCCGACGGCGCCCTGCAGAGCACCGAGCCCGAAGATCAGCCACAGCCGTCGCCGCAGGTCGGCGGCTAGAAAGCCGCGCCACATGAACCAGAGAAACGGCAGAAGATAGGCGATACCGATCACGCGACCGAGCAACCGATGGCTGAATTCCCACCAGAAAATCGTCTTGAACTCGGCTAGGCTCATGCCGGCGTTGATTTCGCGATATTGCGGAATAGTCTTGTAGGCCTCGAACGCCTGCGTCCATTGCGCCTGATCGAGCGGCGGCAGCGCGCCGCTGAGCGGCTTCCACTCGACGATCGAAAGCCCTGATTCGGTCAGGCGCGTGGCGCCGCCGACCAGCACCATCAGCGCGATCAGGGCCGCAATCGAGGCCAGCCACCATCTAACGGTGCTTATTTGCGGAGGCCCGTGGGCGAAAATAGCGGTCATCTAGGGTGCGCTTGATTGATTGACCCGCCCCTTACAGTCTGCCCTTTTGGCGCGCAAGGCGCGCCCCGGCCAGGAGTTGCACGTCTCCGTCATGACCATCCGCACCAGCAACTTCTTGGGAACCATCGGGCTTCTCGTGCTGGTGGTGGGCAGCGTTCCCCGGCACGGCCCCACTCAGATCGACCGTGTCGAACGCCATATCGCGCCGCCCTTGATCGTCAACGCTTTGCCATCTTTCACGCCCTCCCGGGCTTACGCCCGAGCGGGTCGCTGCTATTATTTCTGCAAACTATGAGTGTAGTACCACAGGGTGCCGTTGAACACCGCCGCTCCCAGGATATTGCCGGTGGTGACCGGAATCTGATTCCACACCCACCAGTCGTATAAACTCACGTTGGCACCCGAGAGGATACCGGTCGGGATGAGCCACATGTTGACCACGGTGTGCTCGAACCCCAGCGCAAAGAACATCGCTATCGGTATCCACATCAGCAGCAACCGGCCCACAGTGCTGCGCGTGGCTTTCGACATGACGGACCCCAAGCTCACCAGCCAGTTACAAAGGATACCCATGCCAATGGCGGTGAACCAGCCGGTCACCCCGTACTGAGCATAGGCTACCTTATGTTCGGCGACCTTGACGATGACGGCGAGCATGGGGTTGGGAGCTACGGACCCCCCGTAGGTAAATGAGAACCAGATCAGCCAGGCGAAGAATATGCCTCCGAGCAGGTTGCCTACCAGAGTCCAGGTCCAGTTGCGAACCAACTGGACCGGCGTGACCGTCCCGGCGTACATGCCTATTGGCATCGTCGCGAAGCTGCCGGTCACCATCTCCAGGCCGAGGAAGTTCAGCGTGACGTAGCCAGCCGGGAAGACAAGTCCAGCCGCGCCGAGCGGTACGCCAGCGGCGACCATGGCGAATACCACACAGGCTCCATAAGCCAGAAAGGGCGTGCATAAAAAGCTGCGAATGAGTAGGTGAATGGTGCCGAATTTGGTTTTGTTGCCGGCATCCGCAGCCAGCGCCGCTCCCATCTCCGCTGGCGGCACAGTTTCGAGTATAATGCCGGCATTCGCGTAATCCGCCATCTCACCCCCCC
>Ga0070735_10000342_pt1 | contig 53675 bp, 46 predicted proteins | sample Coa_R1_FD_66443 | JGI IMG/M metagenome (GOLD analysis project Ga0070735, IMG submission 66443) | Surface soil microbial communities from Centralia Pennsylvania, which are recovering from an underground coalmine fire - Coalmine... | ecosystem: Environmental > Terrestrial > Soil > Unclassified ... | reverse complement strand
CAAAGTGCGCACGCCGAAGTCCGCATCGAAACGCACAACAGGTTCCGCAAAACATTGCGCGTGCGGGTAGCGGCGTTAACGGTTCCTGATCGTGACAAGCTCGGTTACGTTTACGTTTTCGACGATCTCACCGAGATTCGACGTCTCGAGCGCGAAATCCGCATGCAGGATCGCCTGGCTGCAGTCGGACGCCTCGCTGCGGCGATCGCGCATGAGATCCGCAACCCTTTGACCTCGATCGCAGGGTCCGTGAGCATGCTTTCGGGCTTGCCAGAAATGAATGACGATCATCGGCGGCTGCTCGATATCGTGACGCGCGAATCGCAGCGGCTCAATGGGATCATTACAGATTTCCTCGCGTATTCCCGGACAAAGCAGTATCACTTCGCTAGGGTGGACCTGATTCAACTGGTCGAGGACACGCTCACCTTGATGGACCACCGCATGACGGCGGAAAAGACAGGCATCAAGATTGAGCGCCGGTTCACCGCGCGCCACGCCTGGGCCATCGCCGATGGCGACAAGCTGAAGCAGGTCTTCTGGAATCTGTGCGAAAACGCAGTGCGAGCCATGAAAGATGGCGGCATGCTGACCGCGGCCGTGGAGTGTCTCGGAGAAGACTGGCAGATTTCTTTCATCGACACCGGCTCAGGAATGACTCCGCAGCAGATCGAGAAAATCTTCGAGCCGTTCCAATCCAACTTCGAAGGAGGCACCGGCCTCGGTCTCGCGATTGTCTACCAAATCGTGCAAGCACACGAGGGGAAGGTCTGGGCCCGTTCCAAACCCGGGAACGGAACGACGTTCGTGTTGAGACTGCGTAGGCTGGAGGCGGAAGCTTCGATCCCGAACGAATCCTCCATCAAACAACATGCCGTCCCGCAACCTGCGCTGGCCGCCGCGACAGGAGGATCCCGTGGCTAACATTCTGGTTTGCGATGACGAGCGCTCGATTTGCGAAATGCTCGATATTTCTCTTCGTCGCGAGGGACACCGCGTTGAGACGGTGCAGGCTGGTCAGGCCGCCAAGAACAAGATCGACGGCGCGCTATACGACGTCATCATCACCGATATCAAAATGCCAAATATCGATGGCATCGAAGTGCTGCGCCATGCACACCGCGTTTCGCCGGATTCTGCGGTTATCCTGATCACCGCAGTCGACGATTACGAAGCTGCCGTCGAAGCGGTGAAAGCGGGAGGCGCCAGCGATTACATCCGCAAAAGCCCCGGTCTGGTCGACGAGATTAAGCTGGCGATCAACCGCGCTCTGGAAAGGCTGGTCCTCAGCAAGCAGAATTTCGCCTTCCGCCGTGACGCCGCCGCACGCAATTCGCTCGACAATATCATCGGTTCGAGTCCCGCGATGGAAAAGCTGAAGCAGACTGTACGGACGGTCGCATCCACCGCCAGCACGGTTCTGATTCACGGCGAAAGCGGCACCGGGAAGGAACTCGTTGCCCGTGCTGTCCACGTATGCTCGCCGCGCGCAACTGATGCCTTCGTTTCCGTCAACTGCGGCGCGTTTCCCGAAACGCTGCTTGAAAGCGAACTCTTCGGCTATGTGAAAGGCGCATTCACCGGCGCAAACCAGAATAAGCGTGGATTATTCGAAGTCGCCGATGGCGGCACGATCTTCCTCGACGAAATCAGCGAGATGACCCTGGCCATGCAGGTAAAGCTGCTTCGCGTGTTGCAGGAGCGCTCCGTTCGGCCTGTCGGCGGCACTAGCGAGATCGCCATCGATGTCCGCGTCATCGCTGCTACCAATCGTGAACTCGACAAAGCCGTGGCCGAAAACACCTTCCGCGAGGACCTCTATTATCGCCTGAGTGTCATCCCCATTCGCGTGCCTCCTCTTCGCGAGCGGCGCGAAGATATTCCTCTTCTGGCGAATCACTTTCTCAAGAAATATGCGAGCGCTGCGGGACGCAGTATCCTGCGCGTGCATGCGCCGTCGCTCGACGCATTATGCGGATACGAGTGGCCAGGGAATGTTCGCCAATTGGAGAACACCGTCGAACGAGCTGTTGCACTCGAAACCACTGACGAACTTCATGTCGAGATTCCTGCCGAACGCCCAAAGACGCGAGCGGCAGCTGCGGCTGCCGGAGGATCGGGCCTGCCCGAACCCGGTTCCGACGTATCCCTTCCGCAGGGCATCGGCATGGAAAGCTACGTAGCCGGCATCGAGCGCTCCCTTTTGCAAAACGCTCTCACTCAAAGCGGCGGCGTACAAACCAAAGCAGCCGATCTCCTCGGCATCTCCTACCGTTCTTTTCGCCACCTGATGAAGAAGTACGGCCTCTGACACTTCTCTTCTCTCTTGCAAAAGCACCTGGAGAAAAAAAGTTCAAGTACAGGTTGAAATTTCCCTGTGGAAATCGTTTTTTGTGCTCTCGAGCAACCCTGTCGTCCTCTAAAGCAGTTAGGGAGAATCGTGTAATTTGTTCACGAGTAGGTAGTATGCCGAGAACTTTCGTCTAAGGTGTTTACCTGAACAACTTTCCTGATTTGGTAAGCCCCGGTTTGATGCGATAGGCGCAGCACGGACCTCAAACGCCCGTTCCTTGCCTTGCCGAACGGCCATTCTGCCCGCCAATAGCGCGATCCACCGCACTGGACGCGTGAAATTACGATCTATTGTTTTTCAGGAGCCCTTCTGCAATTTCATAAAGGAGCCTCATTTGCTCGCAAGTGCCTGTGGAAAATGATGTTCCTTCGTCACAGACTTCCTCTGTCTCAAAGTGGCAACGTGGATGCTATGAGATCAGAAAGGTTGGCCGACACGCCGCCTTATCAGGCAAGGCGAATATCCAGCAGAGGGAGGTTGGGATGAAGGAGCAGACCGTTCGGCTCGGTCCACGGGAGCAACAGATCGTTGAGTTGCTTTTGCAGGGCTGTGATAACGCCGAGATCGCCAGCCAGTTGAAAATGGCGCGGCGAACCGTGAAAGCTCATTTCAACCGGTTATTTCTCCGATTCGGAATTACCGGCGGTATCAAGCGAGTCAAACTCGCGACCCTGTTGTACCGGAGGCAAGCATGTCAGGAAGTGAACGCTATGGCAACCGTGTCCCAAATGAGCGTGAGCACCGAGTCATCCAGCTCGTTGCCGAAGGCTTGAAGAACAAAGAAGTGGCAGAAGCCATTGGAACCACCGAACATGTCGTCAAGAATTACCTTCGCGTAATCTACGACAAGCTCGGTCTTTGGAACCGCGTGGAACTTGCGCTTTGGTATGAGTCCCGCCGCAGCGCTCCCATGTTGTTGAACTAATCTCTCTTCGCGCGGAATCGTAGTGCAATCATAATGTCCCGCCTCCGGGTCCAACCGCCCGGAGGGGGATTGTTTTGCAATCGCTTTGGATGTGATTACTGGCAGCCAAAGGCTTGCAGATTGCGTAGCCTCGTACCGGCCCCGGGAACGCCCTTCATCGCCGCCGAGTCGAGAAGCACGCGCGCCTGATCGCAGTTCTTCGGGACGCCATCTCCCTTGAGATAGAGGTCGGCAAGCAGCACGCTCGCAGGTCCATTGTGCTTGGCGATCGATTTCCACAACCACTGGGCTGCGAGTGCGCTATTCCGCATCTGCCCGCCCGTGCCATTCAGATAACTTTTCGCGGTCGCCAGTTCTTGGTTCCCGTAATCCGGAGCCGCTGGCAATGGCTCAGGCTTAGGAACCGCGCTGGTCTTCGCCGGAGCTTTCTCAGCAACAGTCTTCTTTGGTGTTACGGATGCGGGTTCCGGAACTGCCGCTTTATTCACGGCCGGAGCCGTTTCCCTCTTTGCAGGTGCTGTGCTTTCCGGTGTGCTAGGTTTCGTCGAAACCGCTTCCGGCGGAGTATCCGGCTTGGTCGCACTCGATGTTGGCGGAAGCGCCTCCTGCGAGCTTTGCGTCCTGAACAAACCGTCTTTCCAACCCATATACCCAAGACCGAGAATCAGGACAACCAGCACGGCTCCCAGATAAAGCCGGACATGCGACCGTGGCTCATCATCCTCGTAGCCAGTCGAGTCCGCCTCGCGAAAGCTTCGAAACAGCGACAATTCGTGCGGATTAGTGATCGAATTCTCAAACGGCTCGGATTCAGCTCTGCGTTCGCGGGGGCTCTCAGCGTCTCGTGTCCCGGTCCTCACCGTATCATCACTTCCTGATCGCGCTTCTTCTCGTTCGGCGCTGCTTCGTGATTCGGGGGCCGCCGGTGCAGCATCCTCGTGTTCCGGCACGACTGCCGCTCCGCACATTCCGCAAAATTTATGCCACCGAGGATTCTCGTGGCCGCATCCCGCACAGGGCAGCGGATCTGACTCAGACGCCGGAATGCTTCGTTCCCCCGAAGAGGATTCGCTATTCGTCTCGCGTGTATCCTGCGAGGTCGACATCCGTCCCGAAGCTCTTTCTTCCTCGCGACGAGTCTTCTCCACTTGCAACTCGTGCACGAGAGATAGCACCGCCTGCTCACGCTGCTCCGGCGGATTGTTGAAGTACACGTCAGCCCATCGACCCATGTTCGCCGACAGCAAGGGATTCATCAGCGGATTCAACTCGTCGGAGTAGGGAACATCGGGGGCGTGGTCGCTCTGGTTGGACAAGAGGGTTCTCTCGTTTGAGTTCATAGTCGCCGAGTAAAAAGAGCTGTGTGTGCATATGATTGCACTCTGCGGGCCAGAGGTTGTCAATTGAAACTGGCCAACTCATGAGGCGGACGCTAATTCTTTCTAATTGCAGGGTTTGCGATATGCGGGCTGATACTGATCGAGCTGTGCGTCGCGTTGCGTGGCGTACTTTCCTTTCGCCGTCTTCCCGTAGAGATCGGTGCCAGGGCAATAATAGAGAGCTGTCTGCAAATCGACCCAGACTCTGATGGAAGGATTCCCGTTGTCGACCGGAGTCTCGGGCGCTTCGGCTAATCCGAGAGAGATCAACATGCGGTCAAAAACCGAGAGATCAGCATCGGGTGATTTGCGAGCCGCCGTTGTCGTGCCCGGTGCGCCAGTCGCGCTCACAGGATGATTCGACCAGATTCCCCACCGGATGACGCACGCAACAAGAATCACCGCGATCGCGAGGTAAACGTCACCTCGTCGTGAATCCCAGAACCGTGCCAGGGCGCCGCGCTGTTTCCCGCCCGACGCCAATTGCTCCAGGTATTCGCGCGCAGCCGCAGCCGAACTCCACTCCGCCGCTTTTGTTTCTACCAGCGCTACTTCTTCCCCGGGCTCCGCATCATCTTGCAACTCCTCGTTTTCCTCGGGCGTGACTTCTCCGATTGTGCCGATCTCACCCGTGACATCAGGCTCATTACTCGCGCCGGGCGCGCTTTCGAGGTCCGCCGGCAAAGCTTCGGCGAGACTCTGATTCAGCGGTTGAGCAGGTTGCTTGCGTGCATCTCGTTCGTCGTTCCGTTTCTCGATCGTGGCTTCGACTGGCTTAGCGGATTCACTGGTCTCGGATGCGAAAAGGTTCGCTAATTGTTCCTCAAGCGTATCAGCCAAGAATTCCTGCGGATGTTCATCCTTCGGATCTTTGACGACGGGCGCGAACTCAACCTTATGCGCCATCTGAGCCGGGATCGAAGAACTTGGACCGGCCTTCGCCACTTCACGCGCACCCTGTGCCGGCGCATCCGGCCGAACCGCTCCATTTCGCGGCGATCCGCATTGTCCGCAGAACTGTTCTCCGAGCACAAGCTGGTGTCCGCATTTCAGGCAGGTATAGCCGGCCGCAGCCGGAAACGAAGCTGAATTCGGAGCCGGTGTTTTTGGGGCCGCTGGAGAATCGACCAAAGCTGAGAGCTTTGGCTTGAGCTTTTCCAAAGCTTCCAGCATCATGGCACGCTCAGTTTCGAGCGATTTTTTCCATGTAATTTCGTCCTCACGGGCGAGCGCTTCAGTGACGAGCCCGGCCAGGAGTTGGCACGTATGAACATCCTGATCAGTGAAACCGTGTTGGCGCGAATAATAGACTTCCAGCCCCCCGGCGACCGTTCCTTCGTGGAAAATTGGGATTGCGACCAGCGACTGAATGCCGCGCCGCCGGCACTCCTGCACGTCGATCAGGAATTCCGGATCGACGTCGACGCACCGAAAGACCTGCCCATTTCGGATGCACGGCAGGCAGAGCGCCTTTTCGGTGGACACTTCGGTTCCCGCAGCGGGAGCTTTCGATCCCGATACTGCGCGATAGCGAACTTTCTTGCCCCCTTCGACAACTCCGATGGCCGCGCCATCTGCACGCGCAATCTCTGTGACCCGCTCTGTGATGAGCGCCATCGTTTTTTCCAGATCAAGATTACGAAGCTGAATCTGATGCTGTGTGGAGACAATTTGCGCCAGCGTGAATGTGTAATCGCCTTGGGAGGCGGGACTCGATACTTGCGAACTCGGAGCCTCAGGAGACGCAGCGGCTCTGGCTTTTTCTTCCGACTCGATCTGGTCGCGCTTCAGGTCAAGGCCGAGTTCGAGGGCCTGCACTTCACGGTTATGTTCCTGCAGAACATAAGCCGCTTCCAGTAACTTGGCGAGCGTTTGCTCGTCGAGAGCTGGTTTGTGTTTCTCTTCCGACACGATTCCGTTTCCCACCAGTGAAGCCGACCCCGCGGCGTGCACTACTCGGACCTGAGGATTGCGCCTATTCTAGTGCAAGTCCCAAGCCATTACCGAGAGTCGAGAATTCGTAATCCGGGGAGACTGCGATGAGGGGAGACTTCGGCATCTAGCATGGCCCTGTCTGCAGAACGCGCAGATTTTCCAATAGTTTACAGCCAGAACGGTTTTCCCGCCGAAAATTTGTGCCATCCCAAGTCTTGAAGCTTGCTTTACCAACAGCCAGCAGGGTAACCAGCGTTTCCGTTACCCTACGTTGCAGACATATGCAACTTTCTCGAGAATTTTCTATTCCGTTGCGGGATGGAGAGTTACCGACGATCCTTCGGCTTTCGGGCTGAGGTAAAAATGCACGGCTGGAGTGATGATCAAGGAAAGTATCATCGAAATCATAACGCCGCCAATAACCGCGATCGCCAGCGGCTGTAACATCTGCGATCCCGCGCCGATCGCGAACGCCAGCGGCAGCATCCCAGCGACGGTTGCGAGAGCCGTCATCACAATTGGCCGCAACCTGCGGCGTGCCGCTTGTAGCATCGCCTCCTCTGCGCCCATGCCGAACCCGCGGAACTTCTGATCCGCATCCAGCAGCAGGATTCCATTCTTCGCCACGATGCCGATCACCATGATCATTCCCATGAACGATGAAATGTTGAACGTCGTTTGTGTGATCAGCAGGGCAATAAACACGCCCGAAGTAGAGAGTAGCGCCGAAGAGAGGATGGCAACAGGCGCGGCGAAAGTCCCGAATTCGAACAGCAGCACAATGAACAGCAGAAGAATCGCCAGAACCAGCACGATCGCCAAATCGTGAAATGATTGCTGCTGCTCTGCGTACAAGCCGCCGTACTCAACTCGAATACTCGAAGGAATGTGCAATCCGGCCATCGTTCTTTGCACGTCGGCCATTCCGCTGCCCAGGCTTCTGCCTTCAAGACGCGCCGTAACCGCCACGTCGCGCTGCAGGTTCTCGCGTCGAATCTCGGTCTGTCCTGGATTTTCGACAAGCGTCGCCAGCGCTCCCAAAGTTGCCGTGTGTCCGGTGCTGCTGACGAGCAGAGTGTCGCGCATAGCCTGAAGCGTTGCGCGATTTGCACTCGGGAATCGAACTCTTATCGTGTACGCCCGGTCATTCGTCACTACCGGTGTTGGAGCAGGCTCGCCTTCGAGAATCGCCGACGCATCCAGCGCAACTTCTTCCGCCGTAAATCCAGCCCGGGCCGCGACGCTCGGTTCCACCTGGAATGTAACTGCGGGCCCGCTAATCGTGTTGTCGATTCCGTTCAGGATGTCGACGACGCCGTTGATTTTCCCGATCGCATCCGCAACTTTGGGAGCCCATTCTTCCAACTGTTTCGGATCCGGCGAAAACAACTTGATCTGGATCGGCTCCGGCGATGAAGTCAGATCGCCGATCATATCCTGCAAAACCTGCGTAAATTCAATATCCAGCGCTGGCTCCTGCTGCCGGACTTCAGTTCGCACCTGCTCGATGATTTCGTCGATTCCGCGATCCCGATTGGCCTTCAGCTTTACTAGGATGTCTCCTGTGTTGGCCTCGGTAACCGCCTCAAGCCCAAGCTGCAATCCTGTGCGCCGCGAAGTGCTCTCCACTTCCGGAATTTTTCGCAGGATTTCTTCCACGTGTCCGATGACGCGATTTGTCTCCCCCAGGGAACTGCCTGCTGGCATGATGTAGTCGAGAACGAATCCGCCTTCGTCCATTTCCGGGAGCAGGTCCGACCCGGAAAAGTTGTAGCACATGTAGGAAACTACGATCAGGGCCACGCTGAATATCAAGAGCAGGCGCGGCCGCTCCAGCGCGCGGCGCAGCCAGCGCTCATGGAAGTTGACAATGCCCAGAAAGAAGCCGCTCAGGTGCCTCTCCTCCGCGGCGATTAACCTGCGTGCCTCTTCATTCCCCGAAGCGGTTTCTCCCGCAGTATCTGAGTCGGTCTGCTCCGCTCCAGTCGAGTCTTGCCGACCTTCGTTTCCACGCTTTCTTTTAATCAGGTATTGGCTCAGGGTCGGCGTCCACGTGAGCGCCAGGCCAAGCGAGGTCAACAGGGAAACTGACATTGTGACGGCGAGCGCCCGAAAGAAAACGCCCGTCACTCCGGTGATCGAAATCAGAGGAATGAAGACCACAATTGGCGTGATCGTCGATCCAACCAGCGGCACCGTAATTTCCTTCAGTGCGCTCTGGATCGCCTCGACCCGCGACTGCCCCATGTCCCGGTGCAGCACAATGTTTTCGACCACCACGATCGCATCGTCGATCACCAGGCCAACCGCTGCGGCCAGCCCGCCCAGCGTCATCAGATTGAACGTCTGCCCCATCGCCTTCAGAGCAATGAAGGCCACCATGATAGTGACTGGGATTACGAGCCCCGCAACCAGCGAAGTCCCCCAATCACGAAGGAAAACGACCAGAATGATCGAAGCCAGTACCAGCCCTAGCAGAATCGCGTCCCGCACGCTCTTGATCGACTCGTTGACGATGATCGACTGATCGTAGAACGGTTCGATGTCGATGCCCGGCGGCAGTGTCTTCTTAATCTTTGCGATCTCGCTGTGTACTTCGTCCGCGACTTGGACCGTATTGCCATCCGGTTGCCGATTGATGTTGAGAAGCACGGCCGGCTTGCCATTCGCCGTCACCACGGTGTAGACCGGCTTTACACTGGGAGCGACTTCGCCGATATCCCCGATGCGCACCGGAGATCCCGCAGGTGTGTTCTTGATGACCGCATGAGCGATCTCTTCGGGCGTGTGAACCTGACCGTTCACCAGCCCGAGATATAGTTGATGATTCTGTTCGAGCAGCCCCGGAGAGTCGATCAAGTTCGTTTTTTGGACGGTATTGAGAACGTCGCTCACCGTAACTCCCGTTGTCAGGAGCTTTGCCGGATCAGGTGTGATCTGAAACTCCGGCTCCTGCCCTCCTTGCACGATTACCGTCGCAACCCCCTCCAGCCGGTTCAGCCGGGGCTTCATTTCATAGGTCGCCATTTCCCAAAGCTGGGTCTGTGGCACCGTGTTCGACGTCATGCTGTATGCAATGACGGGAAACGCCGCGAAGGTCAGCCGCTGAGCTTGAACCGTCGCCGTCGGTGGAAGCTCGGGTTGCACCCGTGAAAGTGCTGCGTTTACGTACTGGAGTGTCTGGAACATATCGACGTTCCAGGTGAAATATAGATCGACTTCCGCGGAACCACGGCTCGTGGTGGATCGCACCGTCAGCAACCCCGGCACGCTGTTCACCGCTTCTTCGATCGGCCGCGTGACCGTAACCATCATCTGGTCGATCGGCATAACGCCGTTGTCGACGGCAACCAGCACCCGGGGGAAATTTGTCGAGGGAAATACCGCGATCGGAATGGTGAAGGCAACATACGCTCCCAGCAATCCCAGCGTCAGAATCAGGAAAATGACGGGCCGCGAGTGCCGCGCAATCCAGGGTTGGTTCGAACCAGGCGCTTCCGATGAGTTCACGCACGCGCTCCGCTGTTATTTGTCATCGGAATCCCCTGCGGCTGGTTTTGGCTGTTCCGTACCCGGCTTCCCGCCGGCCGGCTCCGTCTGAGGCTCACTCGATGCGATCGTGATCTTTGTGTTATCGGGAAGCGCGTACGCTCCGTTGGAAATCACTTTGTCATTTGCTGCCAGCCCCTCAACCACCTGCACGTCATCACCGTTGCGAATACCGAGCCTCACCGCTTTTTGATGAGCCCGCCCGTCCGAGCCGGCAAGCATCACGCTCTTCGATCCGTCCGGGGCTGTCAGGATCGCAATGACTGGCACAACCAGGGCATCTTTCACCGTCTGCGCGATCAACGACAGCTGTACGCTGGTTCCCGGCCGAATTTCATGTTTCGGATTTTTCGCCTCGAACCAGACTTCCACTGTCGTGCTGTTCGGGTCGAGCGCGGGACTAACCACGGTGACACGTCCTTCCATCGGATGCTCGATTCCCGGAACCTCCATCTCTCCCTTGTCGCCTGCCTTGAGAGACTCGGCCTCGCTCTGCGGAATGTGCGCTTTTGCAATCACGATTGAAAGATCCATCACGGTTAGCAGTGGAGTCCCGGCTGTCGCCATCTCACCCGGATACAGCGGCCGTTCCGTGATTACTCCGTCGATCGGGCTGCGGATCTCCGAGTAACTCAATTGCGCCTCCGCGCCCTGGTATTTGCCCTTCGCCGATTCCAGTTGCCCCGCCGCCGATTTGAGTTCCTGGGGCTTGCCGATCTTCAGCAGCGCTTCGAGATGCTGCTTCGCAAGCGCATACTGGTTGCTCGCCGTCGTATAGTCCACGCGTGATTGATCCAGTTCTTTTCGCGGTAACGCTCCCTGTTCGTAAAGCTGTTGCCGGCTCTCGAAGATTTTTTCCTGTGCGCTCAGCGCCTGCTTCGCTTGCTGCTCGTCCGCCTCGGCCTTCTTGACTTCCTCCGGAACGCTGGCTGCCGTTGTTGTTTCGTAGGCCGCTTGCGCCTGATCGAGTGTGCCCTTCGAATCCTGAGCCGCGGCCGAAAGATCGTGGTTTTCCAGAACCGCAAGCAGCTGACCCTTACGCACAGAACTACCGCGCATCACTAAAAACTTCTCCACCGGCGCGCTGATTTTCGGCACAATCGCCGACTGCTCGCGAGGGTACACAATTGCCTGCGAAGTCACGACGTGTTGGATCGTCGTCTTTTCGACCTGCGCGACTTGCACCGTCACGATCGGCTCTTTGTCCCCTTTTTCGGAAGAGCAACCGCTGCTCGCAAACATCGAAGCGATGGCGATCAGTGCGGCCGACATCAAGCTGATGCGGCGATTCCGTTTCCAATGGTCAAAGTTTGCGTTTTGATTTCGCTTCATTCGTCCTAGAAAGTTCCAGTCAATGTCTGCAAATTCGCGATTGCCAGGCGGTAGCGCGACTGGCCATCGTCATACGCGTCGCGAGCGGCCGTCAATGTGTTTTGAGCATCCACAACCTCGAGCACAGTCGACTCACCCGCCTGATAGCGCAGCGTCGTCAGCCGCAGGCTCTCGGCTGCAAGCTCCGCCGAACTTGCGAGCGATTCCATTTCCGATCGTGCCGTGTCCGCTTCGTTATAGAACTCGCGCAGATGGCTGAGCAACTGGCGTTGCGCGTAGCTCAATTCCACATGAGCCTGATCACGCCGTAACTTCGCTTGCTTCAGCTTGCTGCGGTCCGCGCCCCAGCTGAAGATGGGAATCTGCAAGCTCGCGACGCCCGAATATCCGAGATTTCTCACTCCATCCGTCCGCACTGCAAACTGATTCGCATCAATCCCGTAGAAATAATCTACCGTCAACGCAGGCAATAGCCCCCCCCACGCCGCCGTGACCTCATGCTGTGCGACCTGATAAGCCGCCAGAGCCGCGCGCAGGTCAGGATTATTTTTCCTTCCCGCGGTTTCGACTTCGGCAAATGTTGGCAGAGGTTCCGGACTCTGCAGATCGTCGACCACGGTGTAGTCCTGGTTGAAATCGGGAAACAGCAGCACCGCCAGATCAAGCCGGCTCCGTTCCATGTCAATCCGTGCTTCCTGAAGACTGCGGTCCGATTGCTGTGCTTGAATGCGCGCCTTGATCACATCGGCGTGCGCCACCTCGCCCCCTTTTTCCAACTTCTGGCTGATGTCCAGAAAGCGGGCCGCTTCATCCTGCGCGCGTTGCGCGGTCGCATACTTGCGCTCTGCCACGACCAGCGCGTAATAGGCCTGCGTAACAGTGACCACGAGCCCGCGCGCCGCAATCTCCGCTTTTGCCTTCGCCTCGGCGAGAGCAGCGTTTGACCGCCGATAGTCCGCCATGTTTGTCACCGAGAGCGCTTCCCGAACGTCGGCTTGGCTTACATATTCATGCACGCCGTTGTTCGCGACATATCGGGAGTTCGGGCATCCTAAGGGGCTGGCGAAGCAGTCGGCTTGGCGCGTTCCCACGCCTTGCGTGTAAATGAACGAGCCGTTGAAATTCACATTAGGCAGCAGCCCTGCCCGCGCCTGCACCCGGTCTTGACGGGCCAATCCAAGATCGGTCGCCGCCAAACGATATTGCGGATCGTTCATCCGGGCCCGCTGCAGCGCATCCTGGAGCGTGATCGTTAGCGGCGCGCCTTGCGCCGGCGTTACCGATGCTCCCTGGGCAAAAAGTTCCGCTCCACCCATCAGGAGCACCAAAACGAAAAATCCCGGCACGCACGATTGCCCAATATGGAACCAATTATTTTTGTCTGCGCGTGTTTCTCTTCTTAAGCCCATCAAGCCACCTCGACTCTTCGTGAAACACTCCACGATCGACGGAAATTCCTGAATATAAAAGAAAAGGCAGTCTTCCTGCGACCCGGTACGTTCCGCACATCGGCAACGCAAAGAATCGTTCCCGTCCTTCAGTTCCGCATGCCGCTCGCTCCACGACTCCCGTCCATGCCAGTTCGCCAGTACCATTTCGGAACCCGGACAGCCTAGCACGCGCTCCCTGAAAAGCACCTGAAAACGTTAGTCTTCCGCCCCAAGTGGAAAGAACTGAAGTACTTATCATCGACGCGTGACTCGCGAGCGAAAGATTGGCGAAGATCTTGCTCTCTCGAAAGGCGTTCGATTCTCTGCAGGAGGCACTCATTATGGTCGATCTGAACGAAGTCAAAGTGACACCCCGCGATCAGCAGGTCTTGAATCTGCTCGTCCAGGGCTGCAGCAACAAGGAAATCGCCGGCCAGCTCAGCATCAGTCCGCGCACCGTCAAACAGCACCTGCGGACGCTGTTTCTGCGCGCCGGAATCCGCGAAGGCCGCAAGCGTGTGAAACTTGCCATCGCGATGTTCAATAAGGAGGAAGCGCAGTCATGACTCCCCGCGAAGGGCTTACCGCCAAGGAAATCCAGATCGCAATTCTGGTCTGGGAGGGTCTCACAAATCGCGAGATCAGTAAGATCATCGGCACAACCGAGCAGGTCACCAAGAATCATTTGCGCAGCACATTTGACAAACTTGGTGTCTGGAGCCGTCTGGAACTCGCCATGTACGTGGCCAGTCACGGAGGCAAGAACTGGCTTGACTCCGAGAAGTCGATCGAAGCTCACCCAGTCGCTGTCGGAGCCGACCGAATAACGGCCCGAACTGTGCCGGACCTTGCACACTCATAGCGCGACGAGTTCTGCGGCTCTCTGGTCGACTCGCTTCGATTCAAGTCCGAGATTCTGCAAAACTTTTCTAGTAAAATTGAGCTGGCAACACCGGTAGTGACAATAAGTTATTGAAAATAAAGTTCATCGATCATTTGCCGCGGCGGTCCCAGGATTGCACGATCCCCCGCAGCGGCTCAGCAGCCACGAGCCGGCTTCGCATCCCGGGGCGAAACCATCGATGGCGTACAAAGAAACCTTTTGGATGGCGTGCGATTCGACTGAGCAGTTGAGGGCCGAATACGGACCCTTCCATACCCGTGCCGAGGCGGAACTCGAAGCCAGAAAGCTGGGTTTCGGATATCTCCTCCGTTATGAGCATCTTCTCGGCCCGAACGATCAGATCGAAGAAGTCCGCTGCATCTTCGTCGAACTCGACGGAGCAATTCTCGTCGGCTCCGACGAACTTCCTGTAACGCTCCATACCCGCTGCGCCACGTGCGGCGAGTCCGCCGCTCACGATAAGGGATGGCAGGCCGAGGTTTGGGCCGACATCCATGAATTCGAACACTCCCGCCACCGTGTTCGGCTGTTTGAGCACGCCCGAGGCAAAGGATTAAAGGAAATTAGCGGCTGGAGAAATTAGGAGCTTGCCTGAAACTCATTAATTATTGATGGCTCGGAGACACGGAGTTAGCTTCCCGGTGAGTCACTTCCTTCTGATCCCATCTCCGTGACTCGGCGTCTTCGTGGTGAAAAGGCGCTAACCCTTGTTCGAGAGTGCGCTGGCAGCCGCGCGATCCAGAAACCACACCAACTTGCCATCTGTCGGTTGCACGAGCTTCGCCGGATACTGCTCGCCGGGCGCATTCTCTTCCAGAACGGTCCGCAACACCGAGGATTTGTCCATTCCGCTGACGAGAAACGCGACACATCGCCCCGCATTTAAGACCGGAAACGTGAACGATAGCCGGTGCGTCTTCATTTTCTCAACCCAGTTCGCAATCACCAGCCTTGAATTTTCCTGCAGACCGGCGGTTCCCGGGAAGAGCGACGCCGTGTGCCCGTCCGGCCCCAGCCCGAGCAGAATCATGTCGAACCGGGGTACGGCTCCCGGTTCAAGGCTGAAGAACTTGCGCAGTGTCTTCTCATACTCAATCGCGGCAGTGGCCGCATCCGGATTCTCCGCCGGAATCCGAAACACATTTCCCGCCGGCACTGGAACTTTCGACAGCATCGCTTCGTCCGCCATCCGGTAATTGCTTTCTGGATCATCCGGCGGAACGTGCCGCTCGTCTCCGAAGAAGAAATACATCCGGTCCCACGGCAGGGCTGCGCGCGCATTCGTAGCGAGCAAATTGTATAGATTCTTTGGAGTCGATCCGCCGGACAGCGCGATGGTGAACCGCCCGCGCTTGTTGACCGCTTCGTGCGCGGCGTGGATGATTTCATCCGCGGCAGCTGCAAACAGCTCCTGCGGAGTGGTCAGAATCCGGATTTCCGCAGAGGATCTCACTTGCTTCTCTTCCTTAAACTTCGCGCTCAACCCTTCGCCGCCCGGACGGCAGCGCATCGCGCCGCTCCAAGCAGCCCCGCTTTGTCGTTCGTCACCACGCACACTGGCATGGATTCGACGACTGGACTCAGGCGGCCTTTGTTGACGAACGCGTTCATGAAGGATGGACCCTGTAACTTCGAAAGAATCTTGGGTGAGATACCACCCCCGAGAAAAAGTCCGCCCGTCGCCATTATTTTCAGCGCCAAGTTGGATGCCTCTGCGCCATAGACCCAAATCCACACGTCGAGAGCCTTTTCGGCGAGCGCATCCTCCCCCGAAAGCGCCGCGCGTGAAATCGCGGCGGCTGGATCGCCTGCTGTTATCGCCGCGGCCGTGATGGCAGATTCCTTGCCGCATCCGCTCTCGCGCAGGAACTCATACACATTCACCAATCCCGGTCCGGAAAGAATCCGCTCGTAGCTGACGTGCCCGAACTTCGCGATCAGGAAGCGGAGCAGTTCAATCTGCAGATCATTTTGCGGAGCGAAGTCAGTATGTCCGCCCTCACATGCGAACACATGATGCCGCGTACCGTCCCAGAAGAGGCCTGCCTCGCCCAATCCCGTGCCCGGAGCAATCACGGCCTGATTTCCGACGACAGTTCCAACGACGCGATTCAACGGAACCAGATCTGCTTCTGCGAGGGCACCAATCCCCCACGCACTCGCCTCAAGATCGTTGATCAACATCGTGGCGGGAGTATGAATCTGTTTTGCCAGCAGACTTTGTTCGATTACCCAGGGCAGGTTGGAAGTTTCCACCCGGCCGTTCCGAACCGGCCCAGCGATCCCGAAGCAAGCAGCTTCAGGGCGCGTGCCCGATTCATCCAGGAATCTGACTACAATCTCACCAAGTTCTCGATGTTCACGGCTGGGAAAAACGCGCTCCGAGACCAGTTGCAGATGCCCGTTCTGAGGTTCAAAATAAGCCAGCCTTGCATTGGTCCCACCAATATCGCCGGCTAAGATCATTTTTCGAAATTCCTCCAGCGGCGGCCGTCGCGTTCCAGGAGTTCGTCGGCCTCCCTCGGTCCCCATGTGCCGGAGGCGTAGTTCGGGAAATTGCGCGGCGGCAATGCGTGCCAGAGATCAAGCACCGGATTCACCACCGACCATCCCGCCTCCACCATGTCCGCGCGCTGAAACAGCGTCTGGTCGCCGATCATGCAATCGTGCAGCAGTCGCTCGTATCCCGTGCTGGGCTGCTTGCCGAAATATTCCTGATATTCGAAGTTCATGTCGACCGTGCCCAGCCGCATCACCGGGCCCGGAACCTTTGCCGCAAACTGCAGTGAGATTCCTTCTTCCGGCTGGATGTGCAGCACGAGTTGGTTCGGCATCAGGTGCTCCACCGGCGTGTCGCGAAACAGCACAAATGGGGCTCGACGAAACTGTATCACGATATGGGTATTGCGCACCGGCATCCGCTTGCCCGTGCGGAGATAGAACGGGACATCCGCCCAGCGCCAGTTGTCGATCGATAATTTCATCGCGACAAAGGTTTCAGTTCGCGAATCCGGCGGCACATCCGCCTCGGTTCGATACCCAGCAACTCGCTTGCCGTCCTCTGTTCCTTCGCCGTATTGACCGCGCACCGTGCGGCTAAGCACTTCTTCGTCGCTCATCGGCTGGATCGCATGCAGGATTTTTGCCTGCTCGTCGCGCACGGCATTCGCGTCGAAAGAAATCGGCGGCTCCATCGCAGTCAGGCTGATGAGTTGCATGATGTGATTCGGCACCATGTCCCGCAGAGTCCCGGCGTGATCGAAGTAGCTTCCGCGGCCTTCCACGCCAACCGTTTCCGCCACCGAGATCTGCACGTGATCGATATATCGCCGGTTCCACACGGGCTCAAAAATTCCGTTGGCGAAACGGAATGCCATGATGTTCTGTACGGTCTCTTTGCCGAGATAGTGGTCGATGCGGTAGATCTGTTTTTCGTCCGCGACCTTCAGCAACTCCGCATTCAATGCTTTCGCCGATTCCAGATCGTGCCCGAACGGCTTTTCGACGACGACTCGCCGCCAGTGGCCGTTACTCTGTTCCATCAGTCCGGCGGCGGAAAGTTTTTCTACGATCGGTCCAAAGAAACTCGGCGCCACCGCCATGTAGTAGAAAAAATTCTGGTGAGTGGAGTGATCCTGATCGAGCTTCGTCAGCGAATCTTTGAGCTTCGAATACAGTCCGTCGTCATTAAAGTCGCCTGGCAGATAGTAGAAGCGTTGCGAAAACCACTCCCAAAGATCGTCGTCCACACACTCGCCGCAATAGCTTTTTATGTCGTCGTAGACGCGCTTGCGGAAGTCGTCATTCGATAACTGCGTGCGCGCAACTCCCAAAACGGCGAATTCTTTCGAAAGAAGCCCAGCGCGCGCCAGGTTGTAGAGCGCGGGAATCAGCATGCGCCCGGTCAAATCGCCCGCCGCGCCAAAGATCACCATCACGCAAGGATCACCCTGTTTCCCGATTCTCGGCGGCGCCGCTTTCGGTTGCTCCACTAATTCAGCCATGAATCCCTCTGCTCTCCCGCATGAATTCCGTTTTGCGGTTCGCGTTCAACACGCGACTCCTATCGGGGCGCGCATTTACGTGCCGTACCGTTCGTAAACTGAATCCGCCTTTAGGCGCTGCGCCTCGCGCACGGTTGCTATGCGGTTTTCTTCGTCTTCGCCGGATCCGACTCCACATGGCCGCCAAACTTCTGCCGCATCGCCGAAAGCATCTTCTCGGCAAATGTGTGTTGCTGGCGCGAACGAAAGCGCACATAAAGCGCCGCCGTCAGAACGTCCGCCGGAACCGCTTCGTCGACCGCCGCCTGAATCGTCCACCGGCCTTCGCCTGAATCCTGCACGTAGCCTTCGTATTCGGAGAGCGCGGGATTTTCGGTTAACGCGATCGCCGTCAGATCCAGCAGCCACGAACTGATGACGCTGCCGCGCCGCCATACCTCGGCAATATCCGGCAAATTCAGCTCGTAACGGATATCCTCCGGAAGTTCTTTGCTCGTCGCGTTCTTGAAGATATCGAAGCCCTCGGCGTAGGCCTGCATGATTCCGTATTCGATGCCGTTGTGCACCATCTTGACGAAATGGCCCGAACCCGATGGTCCGCAATGGATATATCCATCTTCCGCCGTGCCGTCGAGTTTCTCCCTACCCGGAGTCCGCGGAATGTCGCCCCTTCCCGGTGCCAGCGTCTTGAAGATCGGATCGAGCCGCTGCACTGCTTCTTTCGGACCGCCAATCATCATGCAGTAGCCGCGTTCCAGTCCCCACACGCCGCCGCTGGTTCCGACATCGATGTAATGAATTCCCTTGGGTTGGAGTTCCTTCGCGCGCCGGACATCATCTTTGAAATAAGAATTCCCGCCGTCAATAATTGCGTCTCCGGCCTGCAGATGCTGCGCTAGCTTCTGGACGGTCGCTTCCGTCGGACCACCCGCCGGAACCATGATCCAAACCGCACGCGGAGCCTTCAGCTTGTTCACCAGATCTTCGAGCGAAGATGATCCAGTCGCTCCCTCAGTTCCCAGTTGCTTGACCGCGTCCGCGCTCAGATCCGAAACGACCAGCGAGTGTCCATTCCGCATAAGCCGCCGCGTCATATTCGAACCCATGCGGCCCAGTCCCACCATTCCCAATTGCATCTCTTGCTCCTTACAGTAGCGCCGGCGTCCCGCCGGCTGTCGCCGCGGGCGGCTCGCCCGCTCAACGCAACCGAACAACTGCCGAAAATCCAGCCAGTTCCGACCTATCCCTTAGGCGTGCTCTTCTCGACGGCAGCCAGCAGCTTGTCGAACGCCTCGGCAAACAGCTTGACCCCATCGTCAGTCAGTTTGTCCGTAACTTCGTTAATCGAGATTCCCGCGCGCCCAAGATCGTCCATTACCTTCTGCGCGCCCGGCACATCTTCCGTCAGCGCATTCCGCAAGCGCCCATGATCCCGAAACGCCTCCACCGTCGCCGGAGGCATAGTGTTCACCGTGTCGGGACCAATCAACTCCTCCACATAGATCACATCTCGATACGCCGGATTCTTCGTGCTCGTGCTGGCCCACAGTACTCGCTGCGTCTGCGCACCCTTCGCCGCCAGAGCCTGCCACCGCGGACCGCTGAAGATATTCTGATACCGCTGATACGTCAGCTTGCCATTCGCAATGGCGACTTTCCCCAGCAAGCTGTTGTACAGCGTTTGTTGCGAAGCATCCGATGTGCCTTTCAGCGTCTCATTCAGCATCGAATCCACCAGCGTATCGATGCGGCTGATGAAGAAGCTTGCAACGCCCGCCATCTTTTTCAGATTCCCGCCTCGTCCAGCCAGATCTTCCAATCCCGCAACATAGGCCTCGGCGACTTTCTCATAAACTTCCTGGGCGAACAAAAGCGTCACGTTGACATTGATGCCTTCCCCGATCAGTTGCCGAATCGCAGGCAGTCCCTCGGCCGTTCCCGGAACTTTGATCATCACGTTCTCGCGCTGCACCGTCTTCCACAGCCGCCGCGCTTCCTCAATCGTCTCTTTCGTTTTGCGCGCGAGATAGGGCGAGACTTCCAGGCTCACATAGCCGTCCCGGAAATTCGACTCCTGATACACAGGACGAAGCGTGTCGGCCGCATCCTGTATGTCGCGAATCGCGATCTGCTCGTACCGTCCCGTCGCGTCGAGATCTTTCCGCCCCGCGAGCGAATGCAGAATGTCGTCGTAGAGCGAACTATCGGCGATCGCCTTTTCAAAGATCGACGGATTCGATGTCATTCCCCGAAGACCGTCGTTCGCGATCATGTTCTTCAACTTGCCCGTCGTGAACAGATCACGCCGTATGTAATCCAGCCACATCGATTGCCCGTAATTGAGCAATTCCTGCAGAGGATTCTTTGTGGCTTTTGAACTTTCGATAACTCCAGTAGGTTGCATGAGGCCCTCCATGCCTTTTTGGATGACAGCCGCGCCTTAGGCGGTACAACTGAAAACGTGAAATTCCCCGATGAAACTTGCTCCCCAGAAAAGCTTAGCGACTCGCGATCGCAGCGCGTGCTTCCTCAACCACTTTGTCGACCGTAAAGCCGAAGTACTTCAACAGATCTTTCAGCGGAGCCGACGCGCCAAAACGATGCATGCCGATATTCCGCCCCTTGCTCCCCGTATAGCGCTCCCAACCGAAAGTCGCAGCCATCTCTACTGAAACTCGCGCCGTCACATCCGGAGGGAGCACTTCATTCTTGTATGACCGATCCTGCTGATCGAAAATCTCCCAGCACGGCATGCTCACTACCCGCGCCTGAACCCCCTCCGATTTCAATTTCTCGTAAGCATCGACACAGAGCGAAAGCTCGCTGCCGGTCCCCAGCAGGATGACATCCAGTTTCCCTCCTTGAGCATCCGCCAGAACGTACGCTCCCCGCGCCACGCCGGAAGCTGCCGCATATTTCGTGCGATCCAGCGTCGGCAGAGCCTGCCGCGTCAGTACCAGCGCCGCCGGAGAATGCTGCAGGTTCATGATGATCTTCCAAGCTTCCGTAACCTCATTCGCATCGCCCGGGCGCAGCACTATCAGATTCGGCATCGCCCGCAGCGATGCGAGCTGTTCGATCGGCTGATGCGTCGGCCCATCTTCGCCCACTCCAATCGAATCATGCGTGAAGATAAAAATGGACGGCGCCTGCATCAATGCCGCCAGCCGGATGCTAGCCCGCATGTAATCGCTGAAGTTGAAGAACGTCGCTCCAAAGGCGCGAATCCCGGAAACTGTCAGCCCATTTACAGCTGCGGCCATTGCATGCTCGCGCACACCAAAATGCAGATTCCGCCCCGCATAATTGCCGGCCTTGAAATCCCCCGCCCCTTCAAACTTCAACGTCGTCTTGTTCGAAGTCGCCAGGTCGGCCGACCCGCCGATGACCCACGGAATATTCTGGGCCACCGTATTCAGCACCTTGCCCGAACTTTCGCGCGTCGCCAAGCCCTTGGCATCCGCAGGGAAGTTCGGAAGATTCTTGTCCCATCCCGCGGGCAACTCATGATGCTGGATCTGTCTCAAGCGCTCGGCCAAATCCGGATACTTCTGCGAATATTCCCCGAACAGCTTCGACCACTGCGCCCGCAACTCGCGTCCGCGCTTGCCGACGCCATCACGGAAATGCTCCTTGACGCCTTCCGGCACCAGGAACTTCGCGTCTTCCGGCCAGCCGTAGAACTTCTTCACCAGCCGCACTTCCTCTTCCCCGAGCGGCTCACCGTGAGCGGCATTCGTATCCTGTTTGTGCGGAGACCCATACCCAATATGGCTATCTACAATGATCAGCGTCGGCCGATCGTTCGTTTTCTGGAAAGTCTCATACGCCCGCGCCAGCATCGTCAAATCATTCGCATCCGCAACGCGCGTGACATTCCATCCATACCCGATGAATCGTGTGGCGACATCTTCGCTGAACGACCAGCTCGCCGGGCCGTCGAGCGTGATCGAGTTGTGGTCGTACATCCAACACAAATTCGACAGCCTCAGATGTCCGGCCAGCGACGCCGCTTCGCCGCCGATCCCTTCCATCAGATCGCCGTCCGAGCACATCGTGTAAACATTGAAGTCGAAAATTTCGAAGCCCGGGCGATTGAAATTCGCGGCCAGCCACTTTCCCGCAATCGCCATCCCGACACTATTGCCGACGCCCTGTCCTAGCGGACCCGTTGTTGTTTCAACCCCAGTCGTGATGTGCGACTCCGGGTGCCCGGGCGTGCGACTCCCCAGCTGTCTGAACCGCTTGATCTCTTCCAGAGAAACCGACAGATCCCTCGTGACTTTGCCCTGATCGTCCACTTGCCGCACTTCGGCCAGGTACAACATCGCGTAGAGCAGCATAGACGCGTGCCCGTTCGAGAGCACGAACCGGTCGCGGTTCAACCAGGTAGGATCGGCCGGGTCGTAGCGCAGGAATTGCTGCCACAGGCAATACGCAACGGGCGCCAGTCCCATCGGCGCGCCCGGATGACCCGAATTCGCCTGCTGCACCGCGTCGATGGCCAGAGTTCGAATCGTGTTGATGCACAGCGTGTCCAGCTGTGCTCCCGTCATTACCGCTTGATCACTTACCGCCATACGATTCCGCTCCTCCGTTCATCGCTCCGCCATGCAAGGCGGTTTCTTTATTTAGAGTTCCGCACAAGCAAAAGGGTTCAATGCAGGAAAGTGTATCAATTTATCGAGGAGTGTGGATTGAGCCGCGGTGAAAAACCGCAGCCATTTCTGGAAGGGATGACTTACCTGAGAAGCTGAATGTAGCTGTTTTCGCTATGTGAGTTGCGCGTGCTCTCCTGCACAAATTTCAGGAACTGGCGCAGGTTATCGCGCTCCGGTTGAGCCATTCCGTGGAAACGGACTCGCACACCCGTTGCGGGTCCGCTGCGAGTCACCACTCCGCTCAGCGCGAAGCCCTTGACCCATATCTTTCCATTCGGAACCCACAACCCAATCTCAACCTTGGCTCCAGACTTAACTGCATTAGCGGTTTCGACGAGACATCCGCCAGCGCTCGTGTTCGAAAGATTGCCCCATATCGGAGTGCTTGCCTCATCTACGCGCAGCTCAACTGCTACAAAGCATTTAATCCGCGGATGTCGGCGACGGTCCGATCCCCAGTTCGGGCTGAAGAAATCTGGTTCAAATGGAGGTGTTGCAGATGGCGGAGTCGGCACCGGATGCAACACCGAACTTGCCTGGCTCGCTGCGGAGTGTCCCTCGTTTGCCGCCCCAGCCTTGATCTCGCGCATCGCGGCCAGCAGCGCCTCTTCCCGTTTTTCAGCGGGAGCTTCCCGGTAGGTTTGCAGCAGCTTGCCGACTTGCCGGACCAGGTCCGGGTCCGACAGTATTCGAGTCCAGTCAGTTCCTGTCGCCGCGCTCATGAATTTTTCTTTCGACTGGGCGTTGGCCCTATGCCAGCATGAGGCAAGGGTCACCTGCATTCAAGATGACCTAAGTCACCTCTCTCAAACGAGCTTCCACCCGGGGCCACTACTCGATCGGAATGAAAATGGCCTAGTCGCCATCGAACGTGAGTTGAACGATTTCTGTGGTTTCCGACTGTCCGGGCTCGAACTTCCATTTTGTGATGGCTTGCTGCGCAGCATCCACGAGCACAGGGTTTCCTCCCAGAATTCGCGTCGACTTCACTGCGCCATTCGGGCGCACAATGGCTTCGACTCGCACTACCCCGTGGATATGCATCCTCTTCGCAAGCTCTGGATATACCGGAGCCACGCGGGTTGCTACTTTGCGGTCGGAGTTGGCCGAAGCATTTTGGGCCCTCGCCACCAGAGTGGTGGTTGCTACCAAGACCGCGGCAACGAGAGTCAATGAGGTCTTTCTGGACATGCCGTGCAGACTCTTTTCTTACGAGACTTAGTCAAATTCAGCTTACCGGGCACTCTCGACTCCAGCAATGTACCGAAGATATTGTCCTTTCGGAGCAAGAGCCCCCTTGCGCAAACTGCGGTTCGCATCACAGCAGGTCTCTGATGCCGTGGCGAAATCTTCATCGAACCTGCCGCCTTGGATCATTTGAATCGCGGCTTGCGCCAGACCAGCACGATACGCTTTGGGGTCTTGGATCAACTCCGCTGGCTCACTTTTCGTCTACAATCGTTTGCATCACAAACTCTCATAAACGAATCGAATACAAAGAGTTATGCTAGAGAGCGGAAAAGGACGTCCAGCTGTAGCCGTTTGATGCTGAATGATCCCCACCATCAAGAATGCACTATTCATGGAAGTTATTCGCAATCGCGGCGTTAGTACTCGTTCTCACTTCATTTGCCTCTCCGGGCCTCTTTTGTCAAACCTCGAGCGGAACGGTAACCACCCCGAGCGTCTCTCTCGGTACTCAGAGTCCGTTCCTTGGAAGCTCGCCTGAAGGAAAGGCGACCCCCGAGGTCCTGCAAATCGATTTCAAGGAGGCCATTGATCGCGGCTTGCGGAACAATCTGGGCCTGCTCCTGGCGAGCGAACAGACCGAGGCGGCTCGCGGACAGCGCTGGCAGGAACTGAGCTCTCTTCTGCCCGATGTCGGCGCTTCGATTCAGGAAGATGTCCAGACCCAAGCCCTCGCGGCTCTTGGTTTCAATAAACTGGCGCCGTTCTTCGCTGCGCCTGGCTCGAGCCCGGCCGCTTTTCCCCGTGTCATACCCGCGTTCAATTACTTCGATGCCCGCATCGGTCTGAGCCAGTCGCTCTTTAATTTCCGGAATCTGGAGCGTGAGCGCGCCGCGCTGGAAAACGTAAAGGCCTCGGAACTCACCTACAAGCAAGCTCGAGAAATGGTGGTTCTTGCCGTCGGCAATGCCTACCTGCAAGCGATCGCCGCCTCCGCTCGCGTCGAGACTGCCCAGGCTCAGGTGAAAGCAGCGCAGGCCCTCTACGACAAAGCCTCCGATCAGCAGAAAGCAGGAGTTACCCCCGCCATCGACACGCTTCGTTCCCAAGTCGAATTACAAGCCCGTCAGCAACAGCTTATCGTCGCGCGCAACGACTTGGCCAAATTGACTCTCAGCGTAGCTCGGGTGATCGGGCTTCCTCCCGGGCAGCAGTTCGTCCTCACTGAGAAAGCTCCCTATCAGGCGCTGACTCCCCTGCCGTTGGAAACATATCTTCAACGCGCTTATGCAGAGCGTTCCGACTACCTCGCGGCAATAGCGCAGGTTCGCAGCGCCGAAATATCCAAGAAGGCGGCCTTCGCCGGGCATTATCCGACGGTCGATGTCCATGCCAACATCGGCGACATCGGCGTCAATCCCAGCCAATCGAACGGAACCTGGCAGGTGAATGGCGGCATTAATATCCCGATCTTCGCCGGCAACCGCGTTCACGCCGACCTCCTCCAAGCCGACTCCAGATTGAATCAGGCACGTTCCCAACTCGGCGACCTTCGCGGCCGCATCGATTATGAAGTCCGCACGGCGCTTCTCGATCTCAATGCCGCCGCCGATCAGGTCAATGTGGCACGGAGCTCAGTCGAACTCGCCGAACAGACGCTGACACAATCCCAGGACCGCTTCACCGCCGGAGTGGCTGACAATTTAGAAGTCGTCCAGGCGCAGGAATCTGTTGCCAGCGCCCACGAGAGTTATATTCAAAGTCTCTACGCTCATAATCTCGCGAAAGTCGAACTGGCCTTTGCTATCGGTGATGCCGAGCAGGGCGTCAGGCGATATCTGAAAGGCATTCAATAACGTATGGAACAAACGACGACGCAGACTCCGCCAGCGGGATCTACGAAGCCGGTCTCGGAATCCCCCGAAACGGCCAATAGGCCGCTGCCCTCCTCTGAAAGAGATTTCCACCGCCGCCCTTCGAGGACTCAAAGTCCCGGCTTTCGTATCGCTGTGGTCATCGGCATCGTTGTCCTGTTAGTGGTCGGCTTCTTTGCGTACCGTTACTTCACCAGCTACGAATCCACTGACGATGCCGAGGTCGATGGCCACATCAGTTCCATCAGTGCGCGCATCACGGGGCACGTGACTAAGCTGAACATTCGCGACAATCAATACGTTCAAGCCGGACAGGTTCTGGTCGAGATCGACCCCGCGGATTATCAAGTCGCGTATCAGAAAGCGAAAGCGAATTTCGCCGACGCCCAGGCGGCTGCCGTTGCGGCCGGAGTTAACGTCCCCATCACCTCGGTGAATACCGCCAGTCAGGTTTCCGCCAGCGAAGCTGACGTCAACAGCGCGAGAGCCGGAATTCAGGCCGCCAAGCAGCAGTTCCAGGCCGCCAAAGCCCAACTGCAGGAAGCCGAAGCTAACAACTTCAAGGCGCAGAACGACCTCGGCCGGTACAAACAACTTGTCGAAAAGCAGGAGATTTCGGAGCAACAGTACGATCAGGCAGTCGCAGCCGCACAAGCCAGCGCCGCTTCGGTCGAAGCGGCCCGGGCCAGTTCCGATGCCGCCCAGCAGCAGGTCACGCAAGCCGAAGGCAAGCTCATACAGGCCGAAGCAAATTACCGCTTTGCCAACACCGCTCCGAAACAGATGCAGGTCATTCGCGCCCGTGAAGACGCCGCAATCGCCACCGTTCAGCAGAAGAAAGCTGACCTCGATCAGGCTGCGCTCAATCTGCAATACACAAAAGTGGTTGCGCCGGTCGACGGGATTGTCAGCGATCGAACCGTCGATGTCGGACAGAACGTCGCTCCCGGACAGGAATTGATGAAGATCATCAACCTCGACAATGTCTGGGTGACTGCAGACTTTAAGGAAACTCAGTTGCGGAACATGAAGCCGGGGCAGAAAGCCACTATCGAAGTCGACGCCAACGGACGCAAATACAACGGCAAAGTCGATAGCATCGCCGGCGCGACCGGCGCGCTCTTCAGCCTCTTGCCTCCCGAGAACGCCACGGGAAATTACGTGAAGGTCGTGCAGCGCGTCCCAGTCAAGATCGTTCTCGATCCAGGTGAGAACAAGGATCACCAGTTGCGTCCCGGCGAATCGGTGACACCCAAGGTCTGGATTCGCGAATGAGTGCTGCCGCCGTCCCGATGGACCAGGCGGCTGCCTCGCGTCCTTCGATTAATCCCTGGATCATCGCCCTCACGGTGACTCTGGCAACGTTCATGGAAGTCCTCGACACTTCCATTGCCAACGTGGCCTTGCCTCATATTGCCGGCGGTCTCTCTGCCGGAGTCGATGAGAGCACGTGGATTCTTACGTCCTATCTCGTCTCCAACGCTATCGTGCTGCCCTTGAGCGGTTGGCTTTCGTCGATCATGGGCCGCAAGAACTTCTACATGAGCTGTGTGGCATTGTTCACGGTCAGCTCATTCATGTGTGGACTTGCCCCGAACCTTGCAGTCCTTATCATCTGCCGCGTTCTCCAAGGAGCAGGCGGAGGCGGCCTGCAACCCAGTGAACAGGCGATTCTCGCCGACACATTCCCTCCGGCGAAGCGCGGCATGGCGTTCGCGGTTTACGGCATCGCCGTCGTAACCGCTCCTGCAATCGGACCGACCCTTGGCGGATGGATCACCGACAACTTCACGTGGCGCTGGATCTTCTTCATCAACATACCGGTCGGAATCATCTCCATCCTCCTTACGTCAAGACTCATCCATGATCCGCCATATTTCCGGCGACGAAAGTTGAGCGAGACTCACATCGACTACATCGGCCTGAGTTTCGTCGCGCTCGGATTGGGAGCGCTACAGGTCGTTCTCGATAAGGGCCAGCGCGACAACTGGTTCGATTCGCACCTCATCACGATGCTGACGCTGGTCGCGATAGCCTCGCTGATCTTTGTCGTCTACTGGGAGTGGAAGCAGAAGGATCCGATTGTCGATCTGCATCTCTTCCGTGATCGCACGTTCGGCGTCTCGAACCTGCTGATGTTCATGCTCGGCTTCGCCCTCCTCGGAAGCACGCTGCTTCTTCCTTTATTCATGCAAACGCTGCTTGGCTACACGGCCGAGAGCGCGGGCTTGGCGCTGATGCCGGGCGGCTTCGTCATCATGTTGTTATTGCCTCTGGTTGGATTTCTGCTATCGAAGTACAGTCCACGCTGGCTGCTCGTTTTCGGCCTCGTCGTGCTGTCACTGTCGCTATTTCACATGACAAGCTTCGACTTGCAGATCGATTTCCGCAGTACTGCGATGGCGCGCGTTTTACAGGCGGCGGGAATGGCTTTCCTGTTCGTCCCGATCAATACCGCGGCTTATGCCTTCCTCCCGCGGGACAAGAACAACGCCGCTTCCGGTCTAATGAATCTAGCGCGTAACGTTGGCGGAAGTGTCGGCATTTCGGTCGTGACGACCATGCTCGATCGCCGCACGCAGATCCATCGCACTGACCTTGCCAAGAACCTTGCGGGGACCAATCCGGCTCTGATGGCTCGAATTCAGGGCGCGGCGCGAGCTATGGAGATTCATGGCGCCAGCGCGGCCAATGCGACCCAGCAGGCCTATGCGCTCATCCAGCGCTCAGTGGATCGCCAGGCCACAATGCTGGCTTATATTGATTGCTTTTGGTTCCTGGGCGTGGCTATCTTGCTCATGATTCCGACCGTCTTCCTGATGAGAAAGTCGAAGCCGGGCGGGGAAATCGCAGTACACTGAAACTAACCTATGTTTCGCCTCATCACGATTGAGCGCGAGTACGGTTGCGGCGGCGGCGCCGTTGCCGCTCAACTGGCCCAATACCTCGGCTGGAAACTCTGGGACCACCTTCTCACCGAAGAAATTGCCCGCCTTGCCAATGTTGATCAGTCGGCCGTGAAGCGCTGCGACGAGCGCTTGGACAGCCGCATTCACCGTTTCTCGAAGGTTTTTTGGCGTGGCAGCTACGAGCGAAGCACCTCCCTTGGTAGCCAGGTCTTCGACACCGATCGGATGATGGCGATGATGCAGGAGATAATGAACAAGATTGGCGAAGAGGGGAAAGCGGTTGTCGTGGGCCGCGGAGCGCCATTCTTCCTGCGCGAAAATCCCGATGCCTTTCACGTCTTTCTCTACGCGCCGCGAGCTGAGAAGATTCGGCGCGCGCTGGCCGACGGAGAGATCAGGCAGAACGCCGAAGAACTCGTCGATTCCATCGATCGCGAGCGGATCGCATGGGTGAAGCACTACTTCGATGCCGATTGGCCGACGCGCTCGCTCTATCACGTCATGCTCAACACCGCGGTCGGAAACGAATGTGTCGTGAAAACCATCCTCGACACGATGCGCATCGTGGAAGGCAGTCCCAAAGCCACCGACTACGAACACACCAGAGTTCACACTCCAGGCGAATAACAGCAATTAAGAACGCGCAGGAGAATCCGCCGCTGCGCGTCTTCCGGGACGCTGCGGTGCGGGACAACAATCTTCCGGACACATATCTCGACGCGGGCCGAGCGATCCCAGCGCGCGGCGCTCCGCTCCCGTAGTCCGTTCGAGAATCAATTCCCGAATCATCGCGATGAACTTCGGATGTACGCCAACCGTTTTCGCGCGTGCCATCGGAAGACTCACTGATTCGCAAAGCTGCCGCGCTTCGATATCGAGATCGTAGAGGACTTCCATATGATCGGAGATGAAGCTGATCGGCGCAATCACAACAGCGCTCGCCAGATTCTTCCGTTTCACCTCGCGCAAGTAATCCAGAATGTCTGGCTCGAGCCAAGGCTGTCCGGGAGCTCCGCTGCGGCTCTGATAAACCAACGCATCATTCTTTATTCCGATCCGCTCCGACACGAGCTTTCGCACGTCTTCCAGTTGGCGAACGTAATCGCTCGTATTCGCCATCGAGAGCGGGATACTGTGCGCGACATAAACAACCTGCAGGTTCGCGCTCTCTCTTTGCGGAATCTCGGCAATCGCGTCGCGCAGGCGGTCTTCTGTCGCTTCGGTAAATCCGGGATGATTGAAGAACGGGCGAATCTTGTCGATCTGCGGCGCGCCTTCGACTTCCCCTTGCGCGCGAACGATGTCTTCGCGGTACTGTCTGCATCCCGAGTACGAGCTGTAAGCGGAAGTCACGAACGCGAGCGAGCGCTTGATGCCATCCCGCTTCATCTGGCGCAACGTGTCGGCGAGCATCGGATGCCAGTTGCGATTTCCCCAATACACCGGAAGCTTTGGACCGTGCTGGTCGAGCTCCTGCTGCAGCGCGGAAATCAGCTCGCGCGTCTGCTCGTTGATCGGGCTTTTTCCGTCGAAGTGATAGTAGTGTTCGGCGACGGCGAGCATGCGCTCGCGCGGAAAATTTCTACCGCGCAGAACATTCTCGAGGAAGGGAATGACGTCGTCTTTCGACTCGGGACCGCCGAACGAGACAATCAGGATTGCGTCGTAGTTCATGCGTGCAAAGCGCCTGCGGAGAATGTCCGCCCAAAAATATTTTATCGGAAGGTGATTTCGGCGATTTTTTCCTGAGGTTCAATCTGTGAAAAACGTGTGGGCGGGATATCCCCTCCCCCGGGTGGTCTATCGGAAATCTTTAAATTTAGGGAGAATCTGAGAGGTAATCTAAGGCGCTCAATCAATTGCGGGGCAAAATATTGAGCTGCAAGGATTTAGCGTTTGTCGGAGTTCTTCTGTCTCCGCCGCTTCCGCCTTGACGATGATCCGCGCCCCTGCCTGTAGACGTCGAGGGCAGATGTCACAACTGGGCTGTGGATTTCTTCGGAAAAGCTTTCAACGCAAGGGCCGCGGAGGACGCGAGTGATTGCCGGCCGCGATCTGAGGGCGGTGGCGATTATTGAACCTCAGACCGAATTTCCCTCAAGAAGTGTGACCGTGTTATCTACGCTGTCAGCAAGGGCAAGGTCGAGCTTGCCATCGTTATTGAAGTCGGCCTCGACGATCGCATCTGGGCCCTTCCCGACCGGAATCGTGCTTGGATTGCCGAATGTTCCGTCACCATTCCCGAGCAGGATGTATACATCGTTCGCACTCAAGTCTGTGACTGCGACGTCCAGTTTGCCGTCGCCGTTGAAGTCAGCGACGACCACCGTGGAAAGGGACTGTCCGAGAGGAATCGGGGAACCCATTGCCGCAGTGAAAGTCCCGTCCCCATTACCAAGCGACACAGCCATGAAAGGAGTGACTGTTCGTTTTCGAACACCGGTTCCATTTTCGGCCAGTCTTGCTATCGGATCTGCGACGTAACGCGCGAAACCGTCTGAAAAATAAGTACGATGTTTGAGACGCGTTTGGCGAGGAACTTGCCATCGAGAACCTGCCAGGTCCCCGGAAACTCTTCGATCAACGAAACGAAGCCGATAAAGGAATCGAGATGCGAACGATGTTTTATGACTTGCGGCATGGCCTGCGACAGCTGCGGAAAGCGCCGGGAATGGCGCTGCTGGCGATTGTCACGCTGGCGCTGGGAATCGGCGCGAACGCCGCCATCTTTACCGTAATTGAAAGCGTGCTGCTGCGGCCGCTGCCGTATGCACACTCCGATCGTCTCGTTTATGTCGGGCGCGGAACCGGCTCCGACCTTTCATCCACCTCATGGCTGAACTATAGCGACATTCGATCGCAGTCGCGGCTGCTCGCGAATGTGGCGGGCTACTCCGAAGATGTTTCGGTTCTCGAGACTATCGAGACGTCGCAGAGCATTGTCGCGCCTCACGTTACCGCGAATCTCTTCTCGATGCTGGGAGCGCGGCCATTGCTGGGCCGCACGTTTACCGACACCGAGGGCCAGAGTGGCGGCCCGTTAGCAGCGTTGCTTTCAGAAAGCCTATGGCGACAGGCATTCCATGGCGATCCTGGAATTGTGGGGCAGGTAGCGAAGATCGGTGGCCGCGCCTATACGGTGGTAGGCGTGATGCCGCAGAGCTTTCGGTTTCCCGACACCATGGAGCCGGATATTCAGAAAGGTGTCTGGGTCGCTTTGCAGCCGAGCGAAGCGATGCTAAAGGATCGCGGCTATAACTTTTTCAATGTTGTCGGTGAGCTGCGTCCGGGAATCAGCATTGCGCAAGCGCGGCAGGAACTGAAGGCAATTGCGGCGCACATGCCGGTCGATGGATCACGCGGTCCAGCAAACTTTGGGGCAACGCTCTATCAGGAACAGCTGACCGGGCCGATGCGGCCGGTGCTGTTTGCGCTGTTCGGCGGATTGGGATTGGTGCTGCTGATTGCCTGCGCGAATGTTTCCAATCTGCTGATCGGCCGCTGCCTCGGGCGGCAGCAGGAATTTGCTGTTCGCCGGGCGCTCGGAGCGGGCCGCATGCGCCTGGTCCGGCAGATGTTTACCGAGGGACTCACCTTGAGTCTCTTGGGCTGCGCTCTCGGCTTATTGGTCGCGAAGCTCGTGATGCTGGCACTCCGAAAGCTGCCGGTGGGGACGATTCCGCGCGCCGATTCTATCGCGATTCGCTGGATTGTGGTACTGGTGCTCGCAGTCATCGTGATCATTACGACCTTTTTGTCATCGATCCTGCCGGCGCTTCTGGTTGTGCGTACCAATCCTCAAGCGGCTTTGCAGGCAGCTTCGCGCGGCGTCGGCTCGCGATCGGTGGGCGGAAAGCTCAGCGGAACGTTGGTCGCGGTTGAGGTAGCTCTTTCTACTCTGCTGCTGGTCGGAACCGGATTGCTGTTCCACACACTCTGGAATCTGGAGCGATCGCGACTCGGATTCGAGACCGCGCACGTCACGACTTTCACGGCCATGCCAGCTGATTCAGCGGGCTTTTCAGCGATGGCGGTCTCCGAGGATACAGCTCACGCCCCGGCTTCGGTCGCGACACTAACATACCGGCCTATTCTTGAGCAGATGCGCCAGTTGCCGGGAATCGAGAGCGCAGCGCTGGCAACTTCACCGCCGCTCTCGGGCGACGATCTAACCTCCGACTTCGACATCGTTGGCCAGCCCAGCGATCCCGCCAACAAACCGGGTGCGCGCGTCTCTGCCGTCAGCGGAGATTATGCCCAGACCCTAGGCACTCCGATCGTGCGCGGCCGGATGATCAGCGATGATGATGTTGCCAGCGCTCCGCTGGTCACCGTCATTAATGAAAAGCTGGCGCGGAAATATTTCGTCGGCAAAGATCCGGTGGGAAAGCAGATCGTTCTGGGTGGCAAAGACACCGGCATGATCAAGCCGTACACCATCGTCGGAGTGCTTGGCGATCAAGTGGATTCGACCGTTGGCGGAGAGGTGCAACCATTCGTGATGTTGCCGCAGGAGCAGGTTCCGACCACGTCGCTGTTTTATCAGGCGCTGCTCAATACCATGGTGAACTTTGTGGTCAAAACCCGCGCAGATATCCCGGTGGCGCCGGAGATGCGTGCGCTGTTTCACCAGTCTGCTCCAGGATTTGCGCTCGACAACTTTCAAACCATGCAGGAAAACGTGGAGCAGCACACGTTCAGCCAGCGGCTCGGACTTTATCTGGTCAGTGCATTTGCTGGTTTGGCCGTCCTCATGGTGATTGCCGGTCTCTACGGAGTGCTCGCGCAGTTGGTCAGCTATCGGCGCCGGGAAATTGGTGTGCGCATGGCTCTTGGCGCAACGCGGCAGAGCGTGGCTCAAATGGTGGTGCGGCAGGGATCGACTCTAATCGCTGCCGGCTTGGGTGTGGGACTTCTGCTGGCATTCCCTGCGGAGCGGTTGATCCGGAGTTTCTTGTACAACGTGCATCCGCTTGATGCCTGGACTTATGCCGCCGTCTTGATCGCGTTGCCGATTGTCGGCTCGATCGCGGCAGTCGTTCCCGCGCGACAGGCTGCAACCATTGAGCCGATGCAAGCGCTTCGCGATGAGTAATGGCGGGTTCACATCGCGGCCTCGCGGCCCGAAAATCCGGACAGCCAGATCCTTCGCCCGTGCTCAGGAGAAGCAGCCGAGGCGGCTGTCGCTACACGCTACAGCAGGTTCTTCAAACGGATTTTGAGCTCCTGGACCGCGGGGCCGCGCTGGATGGTAACGGACACAACGGTGCCGGCGGGCTTGATGAACGCGGGTTCTTCCTCGCCCCAGGGAGCAATCGGCGGGCGGTGATCGATCTGGACGATGCGGTCGCCGACCTTTACTCCCGCTTTGTCGCCCGGACTATTGGGGAGTACGGCTACCACCTTGAGGCCCTTTCCGCTGTCATCGAAGCCATCGAGAATGCCACTTCGGGTAAAAACATCCGGCTTTGTATGTTCCGTTTTTTTTTCGAGGTAGAGCACGTGACGCGGCCAGTCGACGGTGACGGTAAATCTTTTGAGAATGTCTTCGCCAATTGTTCCAGCGTGCCGATCCCACGAGGCCTGGCCATCACTGAGATATCCGATGATGCGATGCACACAATTCGCTTCGATGCAGACGGTCTTGATGCGCGCGATCCAGCCGGTGGGCGAGTTGCCTCCCGCGCCACCTCCGAAGACGCCGTGATATTGATGATGCACATGATCGAGGATGGCAGCCTTCCTGACGAACCACTCGCTGATGCTGATGCCGCCGAAATCTCCCGTGTCGACAACAAAATCTCCCTGAATGCTGCTGCCGACGCCGGCCTTGACGACCACCTCGGTCGGGTCCTGTTCGAGTGAAATCTTTTCGCCGCGGCCGCGATTGGAAAATGAGGCGGGATCGAAAAAAGTCAGACGCTGCCGTGCGTAATCGACCGTTACCACAAGCTCTCGCATGACTTCGTAGCCCACGGCGCCGACAGGTCCGGCGCCATCGGGCCAAGGCATCTGAATGGAGAAGAATTTCTGGTGATGCAGAGTGAGATCGCCGATTCGCACCTCATCGGCGCGAAAGGCCTTTGCGTTCACAGGGCCGCCGATTGCGGGGACAGTGATGGGCCCGCCGTCCGCAGTCAATCCGAGGTGGGCAATCACGGCAGGGTTGAGAATGTTGACGCCAGCGCCGGTGTCGAAGATCAACGGAAATGGACCCTTCCCGTTGATCATCGCCTCGAAGACGACGCCGTTGGTCGTGGGAACCGTTACGTCATGCGAGTTGCCTAGCTGAAAATCCGCGACGCGCTCCTGAGCGAACGATGGTGCGAGATCTATGCACGCAAGACAGGCAAGGAGCGCGAGCGTCCATCTCATGGCGATAATATACCGATTCCGCGGCCCGCGATGCACGGAACTGATGTCTTCGAACTCGGTGGTTCCGAAAGTATCGTGCCGGCGGATACTTCATCTGTGCTTCAGGTCCGGCAGCCGGTGGTTCATGATTGTTCCCAACATGGGAAGGAATGGGCAGAAGCAACGGCGGAACTCAGAAGCGCAGCACGATGCCGGTCGAGATGCGTTCATTGCTCTGACCTGCGCCGAAAAAATGCGTGTGGACATAATCTCCCTGGATGCGCCACGCCAGAACACGAAGAATTTTGTAGTCCATGCCTCCGCCGATTGCGGTTGCCAGGTTCGTATCCGATAGGCTCGACGCCGAAACGTGTGCGACGCCGACCTCGAATTCTGCGAAGGGACGAAATTTTCCAATCGGCACTCCGATTCGGGGGCCAAACATTGCTTCGTAGACGTGTGTACTGATAGTCGTACTCACACAACCCCCGATGGAGCAGACTGCGCCAAGGTCGAGTTGGCCAAATTGTCCGGTGATATCGGCAACGATGCCCACCATCGGAAGTACCTTGCCCTCCAAAGTTCCTTGCAATCCGTTCAGAGCGCCGCGATCCGGCGCCAGAGTGGTGCTGTAATACGTGTAGCCGAGAAAGACATTTCCTGCAGTCGGAACCTGCGCCGACGCGAGCCCTGCACAGAAACAAAACACGAGGGTAGAGAATGCTGCGATCATCAGGCGCTTTCGCATGAAGGAACCTCCGGCAAATTTGAGGGGAATTCAACAATTATTGACACGGAGGCGGAGCAGAAAGCGATATTACGTTGGATTCCGGACTCAGCACGGGCCGCTGGGGCGGGTTGGGCTGCCGGATTCCTGCGTGGGCTGTTGCTGCGTTGTCGGTAAGTTGAATGGAGTTTCACCCGCGAGATCATTGACGCATTCCTGAATCATCTGCGGATCGGCCTGCAGAGTGGAGGGCAGGTTGGGAATCGACTGATCGGGGCTTTTGAAATTGAAAGCGGTGGTTAAGTCTCCGACAGTGGCGCGCCTCCACGCGCTAAGATTCGGCACTTCGGCGCCAAATCGAGTCTCGAGAAAACGCAAAACAGAAGTGTGATCGAAAAGGTCGGAGGAGACGAATCCTCCGCGACTGAATGGCGAGATGATCAACATGGGGACACGAAACCCCAGGCCGATGGGCCCGTTGATTGGCGGACTGCCGACGACCGTCGGATCGGGCACTGCTGGTGCGGTCACGTATTCCCCCGGCGTTCCGGCCGGGGCGGTGATGGGAGGAACATGGTCGAAGAATCCGCCATTCTCATCGAAGTTTACAAATAGAACAGTCTTCGCCCAGATTGCGGGATTCGCGGCGAGCGCGAGGATGATCAGCGAAAGCATATTCTCGCCAAAGACGGAGGGCGCAGGCGGATGATCGGAGGTCACGACGGATCCAATGAGCCAGGAAACCTGCGGCAAGTTGCCGGTCGCAATGTCGGCGAGAAAGTCGGTAGGGAACTGCGGCCCGAACGCATTCTGATGCAGCACCGATGAGGGATCCTGGTAGTTTGCGAAATACGAGAGGACGTTGTCGGAGAGAATCCCGCCGAGAATGTTTTCGTCAGGCGACGAATAGACTTTCCAGGAAATGCCGCGAGCCTGAAGTTGCTCCGGCATTGTCGTATAGGTCAGGCGTCCGTACATTGACGACCGATTATTGATGATCGTTTGAAGAATCGGACCGCCATTTTTGCCGTCGGGGTCGAGCGACGCGGCCATCGTGTACAGGCGATTGGGATCGGTTGGTCCGATGACGGAGCAGAAATAATTGTCGCAAATCGTGAAGGCATCAGCGAGCGCGTAGTAGTAGGGAATGTCGGCGCGCGTGTAATAGCCCATGGTGAGGACAGCATCGTTGGAGTTGATGGCGAGGCGGGAATTGACAAAGCCGTCCATGTTTCCGTTGTCCCAACTCTGGTGCTGCGGCAGCCAGTCGTGCGAAATGTCGTGCGTGCAGGCTGCATTCACCTGAGTTGTGTCGAGGTGAAAGGGTAGAAGCGTTCCAACCGGAGCGATGGTGGTATTGGCGGAGTCCGGTTGCTGAAAGGCGGCGCTCTGATCGGAATATCCGCGCACACCGCGGTAGCTGCCGAAGTAGTGGTCGAAGGAGCGATTCTCCTGCGTGAGGATCACGACGTGTTCAATGTCGGAGAGCTGCGCGCAGGATCCGGAACTGCCGGAAGAGAGTGATTTGGAGAGGCCGCATCCATGCAGGCCGAGCGACGCCAGTTCTGCCACGGCGGCAGCGGTTCCAAGTTTGAGCACGTCGCGGCGAGTGAGTCTACCCATAGGTGTTCTTTGATGCGGTAGCGTTGACAAAGGTAGGACGCGGAAGGACCTGACGCGCGGGGAAACGGGGAAGTTGAAGATTCTGCAAAAGATGCTGTTGGTGCGCCCGGAGAGATTCGAACTCCCGACCTGTTGCTCCGGAGGCAACCGCTCTATCCAGCTGAGCTACGGGCGCATAAAACGCGGATTCCTTCGATTTTTGACCTATTGTCTCGGAGGAATCGTGTTACCACTTTTCGAACAGTTTATCCGCGAGCGTCAATACCTTCTCAATGTTACCCCGGCCACCGTTACTTGGTACAGGCACAGCTTGAAGTGGTTGGAATCTGAGAATCCATCGCAGAGTGAATTGACGGATGCAGTCTTGCGAATGCGTGAAAAGGGACGCAACGCGACCGGCTGCAATTGCGCCATCCGAGTAATTAACGCATACCTTCACTGGAGCAGCGCGGGCACAGAGCGAAAGTGCGGGCCGGGATGCCCTCACTTGCGCGTCCCACGTCTCAAGGAGCCTCAATTGGTCCTGCCCGCCTTCACGGAGGTGCAAGTCAAGCGCATCGTGACATGGAAGCCAAGACGCAAGTGCCAGAAACGTCTCCACGCGCTTGTCATGTTCCTGCTTGACACCGGCTGTCGCATCAGTGAAGCCCTCACGTTGCGAGTCCGCGAGCTTGACCTGGAGAATATGCTTGTCACACTGGACGGCAAAGGAAGAAAGCAACGCATCGTGCCAATATCGTTTGCCTTGCGGAGAATGCTGTTCCGCTTCTGCCGGGATAACAATCGGCTGCCGGACTCACTGCTCTTCGCCAACCGATTTGAGACTGCACTCACGCACAGAAATGTGTTGCGCGATGTGAAGGTTCTTTGCAGGAATTTGGGATTTGACCCTCCGGCGCGAACGCTCCACGCCTTCCGTCACACATTCGCGGTCAACTATCTCCGGCGCGGCGGGTCCGTGTTCCATCTGCAGAAAGTCTTGGGACATTCAACGCTGGAGATGACGCGGCGATACGCGAATCTGATGACGGAGGACCTGCAGGCCGTGCATGAGCGGATTAGCATACTGGCTAGGTAGCTTGGTTCTTAGTTCTGATTGTGCGAAGTTCAAGCATCAGGCGTTCACCAGCGGGAGTAGCTGACCAAAAAAGAGCCATTCGCCCGCTGGTAGATTGGGAATACTTTATACTTACCAGCCCGAGCGCACTGAGTTGGACAGCGATGGTCTTGAACAGTTGCTCGTTAAGGTTCACGTCCTTGCGATGCAGCGTACCTTTTTTTGCAAACAGCGCTTTTTCGAGAATGTCCTTTACGGTAAGGTCAGCGGGATGCTCGGCTAAATAGGGCGAGATGTAACCAAAAAGTTCAGACCAAGTTACCTCTAGCTCCCAATCGTCATGCTGCCTAGTACTGTGATAATACACAGTTCCGAAAACGCGAAGTTTTTCATCAAGTCCGGCCAAGTCAGCGACGGGTGGAACATGCTTGAATTTTGCCAAGGTTGATTGGAGATCAGCATTCCGCTTTCGAAGATCGTTTATTTCCGTCAGTATCTCTTCGCTTGCAACGCGGTTCGCTCTGACCCATCCGGTTGCTGGATGACGGTGAATAATTGTGGACAGACTTTGAGCAACAAACCCAGGCAGCTCTTGTGGGTTGTTCCACATTTTCACAATTCGGCCCGTGCAAACCTTCGCCCTAAAGTCCTCAAGTTTCTTCTTGAACGCGGGGTCTTTTTCTGATTTTCCGTAGCTGATGTCATCGGGGTTCCCGTGTGGGAATGCGATAACAGGCAGACCGCGCTTCACAGCGTAATCGAATTCCTTTTCTGTGTAACTCACACCATCCGGTCCAACGGAACCATATCGCCCGGCGATGATGAGCAGGTAGTAATCGCAGTCATCAATGACGCGCTTTATAAACTGAAGTTGCTCTTCGTTGGAGGCTGGAAAAAGCTCCATCCCTGCCGGTATGCAGTTCAACTCAATCACGGATTGGATGACCGCTCGCCTTTCTTCTTTTAAGTCGGCGTAGGTCGAACTAATGAATACCTGATAACGTTTGTCCATTGCACACGCATTATGCCACTTAACCCGCGAAAGAGCGTGGGTCCTCCAGGTCGGAAGATACGCTCCGGTTCTTCAAACGTGGTCAGTCATCCGTAACGCGCTTGAGAACGCACTTCAGGACGTAGCAGTCTTCGTGGACCGGATAACCGCTATCATCCGTCTTGGCAGTCTCAAGAGGTACCGGCTTATTGCAGATGTGGCACAGCGGAGTTGAAGGGAGAATCGGTCTTGGCGGGGTGGGTTGCGCTGTCATCGCACGCACCTCTCGCTAACAGAGGCGTTTATAACTAGCAGCAATGGTAACGCAATTTTGAGCCGCACAAAAGAACAAAAACCCAGGCACAATGGGACCTAGGCCGCCCGCGCTCACTGTCTGCTGTGAGCCTCTGGCCGGGTGTGAGCTATCACCACGCCCTTGAGCGCGGCGTCTAACTCGCACTCATGCGTCCTCAACGCATCAGCCATCGCTCTTGCCATCTTTCCAAGCAGATCAACTTGATGCTGACATTGGCTGTCCGTGTACTTTAGCTCTTCCATCCGTTCGCTCAAGATTTGACAACTTCCAATCACAACGGACAGCTTGTTAAAAAATTCGTGACTGAGCAGGCACTTGGGTTTGTGCCTCTCCCCACTCGATTTATTCATACAGACTGTACCCGCCTTTACTCCCGTCCCTAATGTGTGATTACAGTCTCATTTCCTCCATTACGGGGCTGTGATTTGAATCACACACCCCTGTGCGCCGATAAACAGATTCTCCATTGATTCGCCCTGTGCTAGTTTGGGCACGCTCGCAAGATTATGAAAATGTTGATGATAGAACCCTTTGCGAGCGCCGCAACCGTTTTTTCTACGTGGACTTGAATAAATTTGAAATTGAGATTTATTCACGTTCATGTAGAAAAAAGGGTTGCGGCGGGCTATAAGTGATTGACCCGCAAGATTTTAGCCCGCTTTGCACTATAAAGCATTGATACTAAACGCATTAGCGCCGGAACGCTGCCCGCATCTTGCAGGCTGCAAGTGGCTACGGACGCCGTAAAACACTGTTTGGCTTGCATCGTTATGATTCTAATAATCTTATTTGCCTAAACCTAAACAATAGCGTAGACAGTGGCTACGTGGCTACGGATGCTCCACGATGAGCCTAACTCCGATGAGGCCGCGTACCTGCTTGCCTCTTGGTCCCTTCTTGCCATAGCTCCACCGTGCCCGGACACCTTGCATAATCCGGTCCATCCGCTCATCAGTGCCCACTACCATGCCGCCTGCCCACTTCTGAATTGACGCCTCTATGTCAGCCAACGGCGTCACGGCGTCCGGGTCATCCACAAGGCATGATTCAATGAACGGCTTGGCTACATCGTTTTCATCCATCACATCGTCTGTGGCCTCACGCACCGCTGCAGGCGGGTTATCACCGTTTGCCAACACATCCGGCGCGGCTTTGATGACCTGCCATAGAATCCCCGGCATCTCTCGCGCAAGGTCATCTTCAAGAGTGAAGTCCTTGGACCGGCTGAAGTCTCCATTGAACGGCACAAAGCGCAACCGTTCTTTGAAAGCCACAGTTGGCGGCAGCGTGGGCCGGTCATTCGTGGTCAAGATGAGCGTGTGTGACGGCGCAAAACCTTCTGTGTTCTTGTAGAGGTCTGCTCCGGCTAGTGTGTCACCGCCTGTGAGCATTTTGAGCAGTGTCCAATCCAGGTGACCGCTAACCGTTTCGCCTGTGTAGGCAAGCCGCTTGCCGCGCAACCGTCCCATGAGCCGCTTGTTGCGGTCATCAGCTCCGCGCTTGTACTCCACATCTTCCGGCCTCAGTGATACGGCGAATAGCTCACGGCCTAAGATTTTTTCCAGCAATCGGAGCAACACGCCTTTGCCGTTTCGTCCGCGTCCATAGAAAAAAATCAGCAGATGCAACGCCTTGCCCGAAATGCCGAGCGCCAACAAGCGCACAAGGTACGCCGAAAGTGCATCATCTCCGCATGTAATCTCACGGAGAAAACGGTCCCACCGTGGCGTGGAAACATCAGCGGGTACAATCGGGATTCTCTTGGTTTGGCAATCTTCACGCTGCATATCGCGGATAACTCCCGCTCGCAAGTCCGCAACCTTGCCGTTTTGCAGCGGCAGTATCGTGGGGTCCGCGTCAAAGTCACTGCTTAGTTTCGGCGGCAGCCACGGCTTTACTTCGGATAAGACGCCACTGACAAACGCCGCTTGCTGCAATGCTCGCCGTGGGTCCTTCTGTCCCGGCTCCGGTGCGCTGTAGCGGTCATGCAACTCGTCCAGGTAACGGCGGATTGCCATTCTTAGGAGTGCATCTCCAGAGTCCCCGAGTGCCCAACGTTTGCCGGGAATCCAAACGCCGGTTGCATTCTCTTGGTCATACACACGCACAAAGTCATCGTGCGTATCAACAAAGGCGCGGGCAATCTTGCTGTGTGTCATCTCCGGCAGCTTGCCGTAATACGGAGCCAAGCCCGGATTCCGTTTCTCCAGCTCCGCCCGAAACTCACGCCAATGTCTTTGCGTACAGTGCGAGTGAAAACATTTGAAGCCGTTTCCTAAGCCCGCCACAAAGCTAACAACCGTATCGCGCCGCGTTTCGTCGCTGTGTTCCGCGCTCCACGGGCACTCAATCTCAATCTGCCATCCGCCCGTCACTTCTCTCGGTTCTGAGCGCAACACCACGGCGTAGTAGTCCAGGAATCCGAGCAGACTGGACAGTTTGACATCGTCCGCCTTCGCGCTTACGTGCACAGTTGGCGCGGGAGTCAAAGCGCGAATCTGTTGCTCTGTGACAACCGTGTCACTTCCCGCCGCATCCACGATGACAGAACGTCTCCACGGCCGCTCATCGGAATGCTCGCCCTTGCGTGCCCATGAGCCGTACAGCTTGCACAGCCGGTTAGCTTCAAAGTTCCCGGCGTCTACCATCGTGAAAAGCTGTTTCAATCGCGCTAGAAAGTCTTTGATAAGTGACTTGGCATTCTCATCGTTTGGCAGCTCAACGCGGTAGAGCAGATGCCAACCATTGCCGCTGTCACCAAGTAACGGCTCCGGCCATCCGTGGGAGTGCAACCATTCCCGGATGCGCTCTGCTTGCTCACGTGCGGCCTGTTTCTCTTCCGCTGTGGAATTAGTCTTTGGCTGCCGTGGCGGGTCACAGTCGATGAGTAACCATGTGCGCCGGGCAACATCGGTTGCGCTCGCTGCGTTGGATGACGAGCGGAGAGATGCCGGATTCAGCGGGACGCCGTCCGGCAGTTTCAGCGGATTCAAAGTAAAGTAGGCCGCCCGGTACTGCTCCGGCTCATTCTCCACGGCACGGAGGGCAGAGTCCCAATCGTCGAAGTAGCCCACAGCAATGCCGGATGGACGGAGCAAACGGACTTCATGCACGCCATGAAAGAGCGTCACCGGGTCATCACCTTCCAAAGCAGACGGCGGTAAGGCTCGCCCGCAAGAGGTTCTAGGGCCAGAGTGCACCCCAAAAGTCCATTGCTCAGCACGCGCCCGCTGCCCTCAAAACGACATAAGCCGTTGAATTGCGTGTTCTGCATAATGAGCGCACGGCAATACAAACCATCAAATTGGCCCGGCAGTGTAAACCGTTTGTGACTCTCCGCCGCTCTCCTGATTGACCAACGGCTGTATTCCAAGATGCTCCGAGCTGAGAAGCATTTCGGCTGCCGTTGTAGCAACGTCCGTTGCATGAAGGCATATGTTTCGGGCTGTGCATCCACATGACGGAGCCAAGCCCGCAGTGTCGGGTTGTCTGGCATGGGTGCATTTTCCACGATGGTGCGCAACGGAGCTGCAACGGATGCAGCTTCCTCTTCACTGATAAGGCTGTGGAACGTGGGCGGCCTGTCCAATTCAGGAATCGCGGGCAGTGTGAGCGCGGTGTGCGCCGAGAAGGTTGACTTGCCTGGAGAGAGAAAGTTACCGTACCGCTTCCCGTGCCGCTCAATTCGCGTGTCGAGAATAGTGTCCGCTGCACTCTCGCGGAATTGCACGATGCCGTTTATGTCATCGGGCCAAAGAAGAGCGCACACGCGGATGGCGAGAGTGCCCATATTCTGTGCAATCTCGAATTCATCAACGCCCTCCCATCGCCGGTCCCACCGAAGGAAGTGAATGAGTGCCTTAATCCCTCCAGCTTTCCGGCCTAGCCGCTTCAGCAGTCGAAATTCGGCAACTATCCGGGGAAGAAAATCAGGATTCGCGTGATGGAAGGCGAGCAGCTTTTGTGCATCGGGGTGCGGCTTGTCATGCAACAGAACGTCAATTGCGTCAGTCACGGTATTAACTCCATTTCTTCTTTGTTCGGAAAGAGAATCCGGTAACCTTCCGGCTCCGCATCCGCCTCACTCTCTTGCATCCCGATGCGTGGGCCGTGACTTCCACAATGCACGCGCGGCAGTCTCCGGCTTGCCAACTCAGACTCAATTGCTTGCGCCGCCCATGTTGTAGCCGGGATGCCAGACGTTCTCGCGGCAGACTGCAGCTCATGTTCAAGCGCATCAGGTAAGTCCAGGTTCAAAGTCACTCGCATGGTGCCCTCAATTCCGGCTGAAAAATCCGGCTGCCCATTTTCAGAACAGCCGGGTTGTGACGTGAAGCCCGCTCACCGTGTTCTCAACCTAAAGGACTAGGCGCGGGGCACGGCAGCGGAGGTTGGAGGATTCCCCGCCGAAAGCCAATTACGATGAGGCTACGTTGTACGCCTGGATTGCTTCAGAACGGCGCACACGCGAGTCCGACCGGCGATACGCAAGCAAGATGATTTGCCCTTGCTGTGCGGCAGGCTGGTCCAGAACCTTCACATTGATGCCAGCTCCGCCACGGTCACCAATGACAAAGCCGCGCTTGAAGTCACCAAACAGGACCGGACACGCGCCGCGAGACGCCGCTGGCATGGACGAGCTGTAGCTCACTGGATACCCAAACAGATAATCCTGTGTGCCCACGCGAGTCCAGGCGGGGTTATATAAGTTACTTTCCACCTGAGCCTTGCGGATAATGATTGAGGTCAGACGCGACATTAAGAACGCCGCCCCTGGGTGGTAAAGAGCATTCAGAGTCCCGATGAGGTCCAAAATGCCCGCGATGGACACCAAGTTGCCGTTGCTGTCCGGCTCTTCCGTGACGCCCGCGCCAACGTTTCCGATGAGTCCCTGAGGTTCACCGGAGCCGCTGCCGTTGATGTACTTATTCTCTTCATACATCTGCTGAGCGAGAATCATGTCCTGAACGCAGAAGGCGTTGAATGCCGGGACATCTTGGGCGAGTTCCCAAGAGATCGTCTCCTGGATGCCGCTCATGAAGGCACTCAGTGTGACCTGCGAGAGAGTGGGGTCAACTTCAGCGAAGCTCGCGTTTTCCGCTTTCGCGCTTGCCACGCCAAACGAACCCTTCACCGGCAACTTCAAATCAGCCACGGTGGGAATCACAGTGGCGAGTTCCCGGATGGACATTTCTTTCGGAGCAAGCGGGACAATCTGATCGTCCACCACGATTGGCACTGCATACCCACCGGCAGGGCTTGAGCCTTCATATAGGGCTGCCTCCATGCGCTTGCCGCCCGATTGCACGTAGGTGTAAAAGCTGCCCGGATATTCTTCGCTGAATACCCGCCGCTCCGGCTTTGCGAACGGCCGTCCCTCAACACCCTTCGGTGCATCGGTGAGCAGCACGCCCTGTGGGTTGATCATGGTGCGGATGGTGTTTTGGCTTTCAATCAGTTTGATTTTTGAGTTGATGGTTTCGACGTTCAGCATGTGAGCGTCGAGCTGCGAAGATTCGGCCGGAGTCAGTGCGCCGGACGATTCACCTTTGCGAATAAGAGCCTCAGCGGCGTCCAAAGCCGCCTTGCGCTCCACTTTCAGATTTGCAAGTTGAGCCATAAAATTTGTTTCCTGTTTAAAGCCCGCGTGGGGCGAGCCGTCCCGCTGTTCGTCTAGCGGAATCGGTTACCACGTGCCCGTTTGTATAGGCCGCTGTTGGGCTAGCTGACGGGCGTGGCCCACTTCGTTCGGGTGGGCAAGCTGATTCAGTTTTGGTAGTGCGCTTGCGCTGCCACTGGCCCGTTGTAGAGCAAGTCTTTCGCGCGTGACTCCGGGCTATGTCCCGGAGCGTTGAACTTTAATCGGGCGGGTTCACAGGACCGAATGGATAACGGCACCCGCCCGTGCCAGCGGTGGGCAGCGTTCAATCCCACCGGGCGAATTCTCGGAACTTTGGGCGGTGGTGAGGACGCACCGCCCGCGCCGTGCGATGTTGCTGCAGGGCAAGAAAGTCAGAGTCATTGGCGTGGGTCCTCCAGGCGATACAACGCCTCCAGAAAATCCACGCCGTCACCAACCGGAGCCGCCAACTCACAGGCGTCCAGGTGTGCGCGATATGCCGGGAGTGCGCTCCGCATGATGCGCTCAGCCGCTACCGAATAAATCTCCGTGAGATGGTCAATGTGGCCTGATGCCGTCATGCCGTAGACACCCACGAACCCAAAGTCACCAAGACGCGCTTTCATCTGTTCGCCGTCAAGCAGCGGGCGGTCTAGCGGAATGAGTAGGCACTCGCCCGCGCGGTTGGCCAACACGGCGCAACACAGTTTCGTGTCATGGACGAATCGCTCAACTTCGTCTAGCTCGTTGTATGTCATTGTCAGAATCCTTATCTATAAGATATTCATAATTACTGCACAGTTTGCTCAGTGCTATCATTACGATCAGGCGCGGACCTTGATTCCTTTGCGATGTAAAGTGGCTCCAGGCGCTCCCACAAACGATTAAGCTCAGCCATAGCCGCCGCGTCCCCGGCGTGGTCCGGGTGCAACCGCGTTGCCGCCGCGCGATAGGCTGATCGAGCCTCTCGGTATGACAAAATTTTGGCGAACTCGGACCATGAATCCGATTGGGCAGAGCCGACAAAAATGTCATGCTCGCCAAAGACGCCAAATGGGTTTTTTTGACCGGCGCGGAACCCGCGTGCGTATTCATCCGACCCACGGATACGGCGAGCCTCGCGTTTGGCCGCCGTGGATTCGGTTGCCGGGCGCAGGCCCGCGTTGACTTCGTAATCGCAAATCATCTCGCGGACGCGGTTGGGCTTGAAGCCGCGCTTTTTAATTTCGCGCTCGAACACGCCTTTTCCACTGAGCCGCCGGGCGGCTGAGCGTGAGCGCTCGCTATACAAATTTTTCAACTCGAAAAACAGCTTTCCAATTTTGAGGCGATTTGCCGCCAAGTCCCGGTGCGCGGCTTCAATCTCTGCCCAAAGTCGGGCGGCCGCGTCTGGTTTGTCCGTGTCGGTCATGTCGCGTCCTCACTTCCAGGATGAATATCTCACTTGACGGCATGGGGCACTACTGATATTCTTCTTTGTGCAAATGGATATTTATCGTAAGAAGAATCTGGACCCGAATCACCTGGACGCTGTGGGGCTTGATGCCCTCTTTTCGCGCCTCGGGGAGCGTCCCGATGATCCACAATCACAAAGGGTTTCTCGTGTGGTTGGGCTACTGAGCCGCCTTGGGAGCGACCTGAGCAAGGCAGATGAGATTCGTGTCCTAACGGAACTGCGCAACGCGCTGCACAATTACGAATGGGTTAGCCAAGTCTCGCCAACGCCTGAAGGTTACCGGGCAGTCCTCGTGCCAGCGTATAGGCGTGATCTCTCGCGGGAGGACAGATGGGAATATCACGCCATTCAGACAGTACTGGCGATTACGCGGGAGGATGGCGGGTTATCCCGTTTACGTCGGTGTGAATGCGGCAATTGGTTCTATGCGGCAAAACGGAACGGCAGGAAATTTTGCAGCGGCACATGCAGACAGTATCACTACGATAGTGACGCAGAGAAACGGAAGCAAAAAAGAGCCTACATGCGGAAGCTCTACGCGGATCAGAAAGAACGCGCCAAGAATCCTAAAAGCGGCGTGGGCCTCAGGCAGAAGAATGCCCGAAAATCCTTGCGGTGATTGACCCACTGCCTTACAATTCCGGGCCGGAAGGAATTCCGCGTAACCCGTTGATTCTAAGCTGGTGCGCCCGGAGAGATTCGAACTCCCGACCTGTTGCTCCGGAGGCAACCGCTCTATCCAGCTGAGCTACGGGCGCACGGGTGTTTCTAGTCTACATGCCGGGGGCAAAGAGCGGCAATCTGAGTGGCTAGTGAATGGTGGCTAATGAATAGTGATGGTGATCAAGTTGCGTAAACCGCGGGCGCTTTTACCAGCCATTAGCCACCAATCACTAGCCACTGGTCCTACCAGCGGTCGCGCCGTCCGCCGCCGCCGCGATTGCCGCGGTCTCCTCGATCGCGGAAGCCGCCGCCACCACCGCCGCCGCCGCGTTCTGCTTTAGGGCGGGCTTCATTCACGTTGATGGTGCGACCGCCGACTTGCGATCCATTGAGCGCGGCGATGGCTTTCTCGCCATCTTCGTTGCTGTTCATCTCGACGAATCCGAAGCCGCGGGAGCGTCCAGTATCGCGATCGGTCATGATGCTGACGCGATCCACCTGCCCATAGCCTTCAAAAAGTTGCCGCAGTTCGTCTTCGTTGGTATTGAAGCTCAGGTTTCCCACGAAAATATTCTTCACGCGTCTGCCTCTGCATTGAGCTGTTGGAAGTGCGAGCAAATCGGCGGACTATCAGGTCGGGAGGGCCGTTCCTGGAAATCGAAACCGGAGCTGGCAACAGTCAATTGCGCGGGAAGTATAGCAGGGTTCTGGCAGCAGGGTGTCAAAAGTTTTAGACGCAACCGTTGCGGCAGGATAGCCGAAACGGCTGTCGCGACGGGCAGGCCTAGCAGTCGTCGACCTTCCAGTATCCTTCGGCCTGGAATCCCATCTGCACGAGACGGTTCTTGGGATCGTGGTGCTTGCCGCATCCGGGACAGACCATATAGCGGCTCCAGGCGCTCCCTTGTCGGTCGTAGTTTTCGGCAACGGCGAAGGTGGTCCCGCAGCTGCAAGGCACGAGGAACATGCGGAAGGATCCAAGCAATTTGCGGGATTCTGCAGTCGGACGATTCGCCTTCGACGGGCGGGGGCGAATCGCCCTCACGGCTGCCGGCGAGATGCCAGCCTTACGCCTTTTCATGATTCTTCGACCACTGCCATCGTACTCTTTTTGCGCCTGTTCGCTTGCAGGATTTTCTTGCGCAGGCGAAGCGATTTCGGAGTGACTTCAACGAATTCGTCATCAGCGATGAATTCGATGGCCTGCTCAAGATTCAAAGGCTTGAAGGGAACCAGACGGATGGCTTCGTCCGCGGTCGAGGCACGCATGTTGGTGAGCTTCTTTTCCCGCACGGCGTTGACATCGAGATCGGTGTCTTTCGCGTTCTCGCCGATGATCATGCCCTCGTAGAGATCGATGCCGGGGCCGACGAAAAGTTCTCCGCGCTCCTGCAGGCCCCAGAGAGCGTAGGCGGTTGAAGTTCCGGGACGGTCGGCGATGAGCGCTCCTGTCAGTCGGTGCGGAATTTCGCCTTGCCACTCGGTATATCCGTCGAAAAGAGAGTTCATCACGATCGTGCCGCGCGTATCGGTAAGAAGCTGACTGCGCAGGCCGATAAGTCCGCGGCTGGGAACGCGGAACTCGATGCGCACGCGCCCGTAGCCGTGATTGTGCATGTTCGTGACTTCGCCTTTGCGCGAGCCGAGTTGCTCCATCACAACGCCGACGAAATCTTCGGGGACATCGATGGTGAGGTGCTCGACCGGTTCCATCAGCTTGCCATCGATTCGTTTCGTAACGATCTCCGGCTTGCCGACCATGAGTTCGTAACCTTCACGGCGCATCATCTCGATCAGAATCGAGAGCTGGAGCTCGCCGCGACCGAGGACTTTGAAGGAGTCGGTCGTGCCGGTCTCTTCAACGCGAAGCGAAACATTTGTCAGCAATTCTTTTTCGAGGCGCTCGCGAAGATTGCGGCTTGTCACGTATGTCCCGTCTTTTCCCGCGAAGGGCGATGTGTTCACGGTGAAGAGCATTGCGATCGTGGGTTCGTCGATGGCGATCGGAGGAAGTGGAGCAGGGCTCTCCACGTCGGTGATGGTTTCACCGATCGTGATGCCCTCGACGCCGGCAACCGCGACGATGTCTCCGAGTTCGGTTTCTGTGATGTCGGTGCGCTTCAGGCCAGAGAAGGAGAAGAGCTTCGTGATCTTCGTCTTCTGCAGCGAGCCGTCGAGCTTGGCGATGGCGACCTCTTCTCCGGTGAACATCTTGCCGTTGAAGACACGCGCGATGGCGAGCCGGCCCAGATAGTCGCTGTAATCGAGGTTGGCGACGAGAATCTGCAGCGGGCCCGAGAGATCTCCTTTGGGAGGAGGAATTGTCTTCAGAATCGCGTCGAAAAGAGGCCGCAGGTTCTCGCCGGGAATGTTGATATCGGTAGATGCCGTGCCGGTCTTCGCGTTCGTATAGAGGACGGGAAAGTCGAGCTGTTCTTCCTTCGCGTCGAGGTCGATGAAGAGATCGTAGATTTCGTTCAGGACTTCCTGCGACCGCGCGTCGGAGCGATCGATCTTGTTGATGACGACGATGGGCGGCAGCTTGGCTTCGAGCGCTTTGCCGAGGACGTAGCGAGTTTGCGGCAGCGGTCCTTCGCTGGCGTCCACCAGCAGCATGACGCCATCGACCATCTTGAGCGCGCGTTCGACCTCTCCGCCGAAGTCGCTGTGGCCGGGCGTGTCGACGATGTTGATTTTCACGTCGTGATAGAAGATCGCAGTATTTTTCGCGAGGATGGTGATGCCGCGTTCGCGTTCGAGTTCATTGGAGTCCATCACGCGATCGACGTGATGTTCGTTGGCGCGGAACGTGCCGCTCTGTTGCAGCATGGCGTCAACCAGCGTCGTCTTGCCGTGGTCGACGTGCGCGATGATGGCGATATTGCGAATGCTCGAACTCAAAAGGGAACCTTTCTAAATTTTGCGGATACTACCACTTTACTATGAGGGAACGATTCCAAGAAGGACGCCGCGATATTCACAGAGAGCAACGCAATCAACCACCAAGGGCACGAAGTTTCACGAGGGCGAAACTCAAGTTCGCAGGGTTATTACATTAACTCGGCCCCGACCTCCGCGTTGCCCTCGTCCCTTACTCTCAGCCGGTACCACACCACGATCGTCACCAGCGAAAACAAAAAGATGATCGTCGAGATCGCGTTGATCTCCGGAGTGATGCCCCGGCGGAGGCGTCCCCAGATTTCCAGCGGAAGCGTATTGTCGCGGCCGATCAGGAAGAAGCTGACGGCGATCTCGTCCATCGAGAGCGTAAAGATCAGAAGTGCCGCGCCAATGATCGGGAGCTTCAGGTTCGGCACCGTGACGCGCCAGAATGTCTGCCAGTAATTGGCCCCGAGATCGAGCGAAGCTTCTTCTTGTGCACGGTCGAGTTTCTGCAATCCTGCGAAGACTTCCGTGGTCGCGACCGAGATCAGCGCCGTCCCGTGTCCGAGGATGATGGTCAGCAGGCTCAGCCGGGTGTTGGTCAGGTCAAACAGCATAAGCAGCGAGAGGCCTGTGATGATGCCGGGCAAGATGAGCGGCAGCAGGACGAGTCGTCGAAATAGCGCCTTGCCGGGGAATTGCGCGCGATCCAGGGCAAGCGCTGCGGGAATTCCCAGCGCGAGCGAGATCGCCATCGCTGCCAAAGCGACTTGCAAACTGTTGACCACGGAGTTCCAGATCGCGCCGTCAGAAAAGAGAATGCGATACCAATCCAGGGTCAGGTGATGCGGAGGAAATCCACCGACTCCTTCCTGGTTGAACGAATAAAGAATAAGGACCACGATCGGCAGATAGAGAAACGCGAAGACGCCGGTCGTATGCGCATGGAGCCATCGTGAGCGGGCCCTGTGATTCTCATGGCCGCTCACGAGAAGCTCCATTTCTTTTCCAGTCGCTCGGAAAGAAACAACAAGCTGACGACGATGATTAGCATGCCCAGTGAGACGGCTGCGCCAAGAGGCCAGTTATAGGCCGCTCCAAACAGGCTCACCACGATGTTGGAGATCATGATCCCGCTCGGTCCGCCAAGGAGCAGCGGAGCGAGAAAGTCGCCGAGGCTTAGCACGAAAGCGAACGTCGCTCCGGCGACAACCCCGGGAATCGAGAGCGGGAAGATCACTTTCCAGAATGTTTGCGCCCGATTGGCTCCAAGATCGTGCGAGGCTTCGACCAGATTGCGCGGGATGTGCTCGAGCGCGGCAAAGATCGGCAGAATCGTGAATGGCGTATAGATGTGCGTCAATGTCAGCACGACGGCGAATGGACTATAAAGCAGAAATTCCAGCGGATGTTTGGTGACATGCACGTACTGAAGCAACGTATTCAAGACTCCGTCGGAGCCGAGAATGGTTTTCCACGCATACGCGCGCACCAGGTAACTGACCCACAGGGGAATGATCACCAACTGATAGAGAAGGTCTTTTCGCCTGCCCGCGCCGAAAGACAAGAAATATGCCAGAGGATATCCGAGTAATAAGGAGAAGAGCATGACGCGGGCGGCGATCCACATGGAACGCAGCAACGTCTCGTAATAGACCGACTTCTGCAGCTCTTTATAGTTGTCGAGACTCCACGAGTGAACAATCGTCTGCGCCGGAGAGACCGACCAGAAGCTGTAGCAGAACATCAGGGCATACGGCAGAATCAGGAACACCGTGACCCATACGAGCGGCGGGACAGCAACTGCGGCTTTGTAGGCGCGGGAGAACATTAGATTCGTTCGGCGGACTCGCGGACAGGAATTGCATCAGCAGGAGAGAATTCGAGTTCGACCTCGGAGTCTCCGATCGTCTCGCCCGCGGTGCGCACTAACAGGACAAGATCTCTTGCGCACTCGACCCGCAATAGTTCCGTGGCTCCATGAAAGGCGCGCTGCAGCACGCGTCCGCGAATCGCAATGCTTCCACGAGTACCGGAGCCGATTCGAATTTGTTCCGGCCGCAGCGAGAATAGAGCCGGACCGTTGGGTAGAGAAGCCGGCCAGGAGAGCGCACCGCTGCGCGCGACGGCGTTTTGCACTTCAGCTCTTAGCAGATTCGTGTGCCCGATGAACTGCGCCACATAAGCGGTCGCTGGACGGTTGTAGATTTCGCGGGGCGTTGCCACTTGCTCGAGTTCTCCCGAACGCAGCAGCGCGATGCGGTCCGACATCACCATTGCTTCTTCCTGATCGTGAGTGACGAATACGAAGGCGATCCCGACTTCGCGCTGAAGAGATTTGAGCTCAACTTGCATCTGCCGGCGCAGGTTGGCATCAAGCGCTGACAATGGTTCGTCTAGCAACAACAACTTTGGACGGTTGACAAGCGCCCGTGCCAGCGCGACTCGCTGCTGCTGGCCGCCGCTGATCTTCGACGGCTTCGTCTTCGCGAAGGCGGACATCTTTACTTTGTCGAGCGCCTCGGCAACTCTCGCGGCGATTTCCGATCGCGGCCGCTTGATCACGCGCAATCCGTAGGCGATATTCTGTTCCACGGTCAAATGCGGGAACAGGGCATAGTTCTGGAACACGGTGTTGACGCGACGGCGATAGGGAGGTTGCTCGTCGAACCTCTCGCCCGACATCCAGAGTTCGCCGGAGGTGGCGCTTTCAAACCCCGCAACAATTCGAAGAAGCGTGGTTTTGCCCGATCCGCTTTCGCCGAGAATGGTCAGGAATTCGCCTTCCGCAATGTCGAGAGAAATGTTCCGAAGGACGACGTTGCGCCCGAAGGACTTCGCGACACCTCGAATGCTGAGAAGAGCAGGGTTGCCAGTCCTTTCTGCGTTCGCCATTCGGATGGCAGCGGAACTGATTGCGGAACTCATAATGAGTTGTTCGAGAGTGACTACTGCGCGGCCTTCACATCGTTCCAGATTTCGGTGTACTTCGCGCGGCGCGGGACATTCTGCCAGAAGTAAAGACGCTTCTGATAATTGTCTACGTCGTCGAGGTGCAACATTTTGACTTCGTCCGACTGCATGAACTGCGCTGCCTGTGGATTCGCCGGAACGTAGTGTGTCTTGTCGCTCACCAGCTTCTGCGTTTTCGCCTCGATCATGTACTCGAGGAATTTGTACGCCAGATCTTTATTGTCGCTGCCGGCGGTGATCATCAGATGATCGATCCAGCCCGTCGTATTTTCTTTCGGGATCGTCTCGCCAACGGGGAAGCCGGCCTTCTTCAGATCCGCCGTATTCAGTGGCCAGCCCATCGCAATCACAATTTCATGGCTCTCGAATAAGTTCGTGAGCTCTCCGCCGGTCGACCACATTTTTCGGATGTTGGGCTTCAACTCGAGAAGCTTCTTCTTGACCGCATCGAGTTCTGCGTCGCTGAGGTTATAAAGATGAGATGGATCGGGCTTGTCGTAGCCGAGGACTTGCGCGGCCATGTAGACGGTCGAGAGATCATCCCAGACGGAAACTTTCCCCTTGTATTT
>Ga0070735_10000340_pt1 | contig 53900 bp, 56 predicted proteins | sample Coa_R1_FD_66443 | JGI IMG/M metagenome (GOLD analysis project Ga0070735, IMG submission 66443) | Surface soil microbial communities from Centralia Pennsylvania, which are recovering from an underground coalmine fire - Coalmine... | ecosystem: Environmental > Terrestrial > Soil > Unclassified ... | reverse complement strand
AAGAAAACCGCTCGTTGATTCTCCCGACGAGGACGCCAGGACCATCAGGCGGGCAACCACACTGCTACCAAAGTCTTAACGATAACGTACCCCGGAAACAATTGTCAACGCAATGTTACCAGCAGTACTCTAATGCGGCGCGATGCTTCCGGAGGCTGAATGCAACGAATTTGCTTGCTAGCCGCTATTTCGCTGACCCTGACTCTCCCGTCTCTAGCGCAGCACGAACCCCATGGAGGAGCCGAAAGCCACGGTCAAGCCTCAGGCCGAGTCGGTGGCGGCTATATTCCACCCGGCGGACCGCCTGCAGTTCACAATAATCTGCGCCGGCCGGTCCCGATGCAGAGCGCACCTCGGAATGCACCGCAGCAAGACCATCCATCGTATCGCGATCAGGAAGGCCATCCCGAAGCACCGCATGTCCATCAGAATGGACAGTGGATCGGGCATGAGCGAGGTCGCGACGAGGGCCGCTTTCACCTCGATCATCCCTGGGAGCACGGTCACTTTGAGGGTGGGTTCGGTCCACGCTTCGTATGGCGACTCGGAGGCGGTGGTCCTTCCCGATTCTGGTTTGGCGGATATGTCTTTAGCGTCGCTCCTTTTGATGTCGGTTATTGTGACGACTGGCTGTGGGATAGCGACGACATCGTGATCTATGATGACCCCGACGACGTGGGCTGGTATCTCGCCTACAACGTGAGACTAGGCACCTACGTTCACGTCATGTACCTGGGACGCTAGCTTTTCGCGGACGAGATCTGCGGGCATGGGTACACGAGTAGCGGAAGAGTTCGCTTCAAAGCGCACGAATCACACGCTGCAAGAGCCCCGAAGCGGCGATAGAATGCAGCCCACGGCGCAAGCTGTGGCTCCCAGAATTTAGAGCGGGCGCCGAAGGGGTGAAAGAAACCGAGGCACAGATTTTGCCCACGTCCAAGCAATCCGTTGCTGCCGATCGCGTAGCCCTCTACGACCAGCTGATCGCTACCCGTCCGGAGATCGAACGCAAAGATGACGCCAATCCTTACACGTCCTTGAACGGCAACATGTTCACGCTGCTGCATCAGGGGAAACTGGCGATCCGCCTGTCCGAAGACGAGCGAGAAAAGTTTTTGAAGAAGTACAAGACCAACCTATTTGAGTCCTACGGCACGGTGATGAAGGAATACGTGGCTGTACCTGATTCTCTCCTGGAAAGAACGAAGGAGCTGTCGAAGTACCTCGACCTGAGCTACGAATACGCGAAGACGCTCAAAACGAAGCCCACGACGAAGAAGAAGCGCTGACGCGAAAGCGGCTCTTCTCGCCCATTTACTCGTACGCCAGCGCGTCGATCGGATCTCTCTGTGCCGCCTTAAAGGCTGGATACAAAGCTCCTGCGATCGCTCCCGCGATCGCAATCGCGGTGGCGCGCAGCACCCACGCATAACTCCAATACATCCGCTGCACCGGCCTTACATCCGTGATCACTTTCCGGGTCACAAGGCTGAGAATGATGCCCAGAATGATCCCGATAACCGCCAGCAGCAGGGTCTCGCGCAGGACAACATTTACGATGTACAGCTTTGACGCTCCCAGCGATTTCAGGATGCCAATCTCGCGTGTCCGCTCCATTACGGCGGTGTACATCGATTGAAAGATCACGAGAAATCCAACAATAACCGCAATGCCGATCACGATCTCAATGGCTACGTTAAAGCCGGGCAGATTCTCCGGCGTCATCATTGATAAATATTCGGCCATTGAGCGCACCGCATACTCCTCCATGCCTTTCTTCTCTTTGATGGCGTGCGTGACCGCGTCGATATTCGTCGGATTATCCAGCTTCACGTAGAAGACGGATGCGCGTCCCGCGGCGCCAATCAAGTCTTGCATGGTCGCGAGCGGCAGAAATTTCCGGCCGCCTTTTCCGTGTGGAACGATCCCGCAAATACGGAAGGGATGATTCAGCACCTCGATGGTATCCCCAACCCTCTTGTTGTTCATTCCGGCAAAGTAATCGTCCACGATGACGTCGTTCGGTCCCTGAAATGGGCCACCGGAAAAATAAACAAACTTCGGCGGTAGTTGATCGAAACTCGCCAGATCGATCCCGTACACAATCTCGAGCGGCTTCTGGCTGAATGCCCAAATGACCGGCGCGGCCACGGTCACGTGCTGCATTTTCTGCAGAACGTCTCCGACCTTGACCGAAATCGGAGCACCTGACATACCCGCCAGCGCGGACGAACCCGGCGGCATTACCATCAAATCCGCGCCCACCCCCAGCTGGCTCTCCCGCGATCCAGTCAGATATCCATAGAAGACTGCGACTACCAGCAGGATCATCGCGACTTCCAGCGCAATCGCGCTCATCGTGATCAACGATCTCGTCGGCCGGTGCGCCAGGTTGGCAACCACCATCTTGTTCATCATTGGAAATTAGATATCTATCCTAAGGCGCGCAACCCATCTTTGTCGCGCAGGTCGCAAAGTGAATGCCCTAAGCGAACCGGGAAGTTGGGGACATCTCTAACAGAAGGGATCTACTGATTTCCGATCGGTACCACCAGGCTCGACTGCGGACGATCCAGATGCACCACCTGGGCGCCCGCCGGTTGGTTCAGCACAAACTGCTCGTCCGTCAGCGGTACATTGATCTCGACCTTGAGCATGTTCAGGGTGATGGCGTACTCCTCTTGCGGTCGGTAGATCTCGATGCGCGACGGAAAGCTGAATCCCTCATACTCCTTGTACTCCGCGTACTTCGCATCGGTCGCTACCTTTCCATCTTCGCTGTAGATGAATTGGCGGTGCGGCCGCAGATCGGTGCGAGCAAAGATGATCTTGCGTTCCAGAACCCAGCCGTCGCCAGCCTTCTTGATCACTGTGAGCTCGTAATCCTCCTGCAGCACGCGGTGGCCCTTGGCATCATGTAAGGTCTCATAGCCATTTTCCAGAACGGCAATTTCGCTGTTCGGATCAACATGCCGAATCAGCAAGGCCTCATAAATATTCTGCGGACGGATGTTTTCCATCGGCTGATCGGCATTGGGTGTCTCAATTTGATTCGCGCCAATGACGAATTTGTTCTTGGGGGGAATCCAAAGCTTGAAGTCACGGCCGTCGCTGACCATATCGAACGCGGTCGTCCGGACGAATGGCATCAGCCCGATCATGTGCAGGGAATCGGGCTTTTTAGCCAGCACGTACCCGCGGATTTCCTTGTAGTCGGTGACGTGCCCTTTCTTCATCCCGCCTGCGGAGCTGTCGATATCCACCGTGGCTTTCAGTGTGTGGATCGCCTCCGCCTGCTGGTTGATGGCGTCGATCAGCCCCTGCTGTGAGGACTCCTTCAATGGAGCCTTGGAGTACTGATCTTCCACCGGGCGCGTACGAAGCAGGCAACCTGTAGTCGGTAATAAGGCCAGCAGTAATAATGAGTTAAGATACCGCTCGCTACGTCTCATCAAGATATTAAGGTGCCTCTAGCAACATTTGAGTATACCGCGATCTAAAGGGTTCAAAACCCTGAGCACTCCGGTTTGACTCGGTGGTTTCCCGGGCAGGGCGCCTATCCTTGGCGGCCAGGTGTTCATTTTCCTTCGTTTATGAGCAACCTTCTTCGTTAGCGCGGAGCGTCAATTCACGCTCGAAGGCCGTATCACCATCGTCAGGTCCGAAGGAGTAAAGGAGTCGTCTAAACTGTCTTTATTGTGCGTAAGCTCGTTTGGCTGTTTCTGATTGCGATCTTCGCCGCTGCAGGATGGTTCGCCTGGGCCCTGCTCACGCCTGTGCAACCTGCTGGCCAGACGATCGTTATGCTGCGTCCGGGCTTTTCTACCCGCCGCATCGCCGCCGAACTGCAAAGTGCCGGAGTGATTCACAGCCAGGAAGCCTTCATCCTATGGCACTACTACCACCGGGGCCGCTCCCTGAAAGCCGGCGAATACCTCTTCGACAAGTCGGCCAACATCATTGACATACAGAAACGCCTGCGCCGCGGAGATGTCTATTTCCATACCGTTGTGGTGCCGGAAGGCTTCACCATGTTCGACATCGCCCATGCCATCGAAGCCGCCGGACTTGGACCCGCCGACGAATTCCTTAAGGTGGCGAAATCGGACACTTCCTTGATCGCCGACATCGCCCCCAACGCCGTTTCCCTTGAGGGGTACCTCTTCCCTGAGACCTACGAATTCTCCCGCATGATGTCCATGGAGGAGATGGCTGCTGCCATGGTCTGTCAGTTTCGCGTGGTGGCGCAAAAAGTAGGATTGATTACGCACGAACCGGGTGCAACTGGCGCCGAGAGCATTACAAGAGGTTCCGGACACAATTGCGGCCCCGTGATCATCCAGGTATCCGACAACAAGACTGACCAGTCCTCGATTCAAGAGGAAGAACTGACTCCACTGGAACGCACGGTGATCATGGCTTCCATTGTGGAGAAGGAAACGGCGGTACCCGAGGAGCGTCCCGAGGTTGCGAGCGTCTACTACAACCGGCTGGCCAAGCACATAGCGCTCGACGCCGACCCAAGCATTATTTATGCGGAACTATTGACAGGCAGCTATCAAGGCGCTTTGCATCACGCGGACATGAGCTATTCCTCCGCCTACAACACCTACCGCAACGTAGGACTCCCGCCCGGCCCCATAGCGAATCCCGGACGTAGTTCCCTTGAGGCGGCCATGCATCCCGCCGAAACCGATTATTACTATTTCGTCGCCGACGCCCAGGGACATCACCGCTTCGCCCGCAACATGGAAGAGCACAACAAGAATGTGCTGGCGTATCGAAAAGCGATGAGGGGACACTAAAACGGGCTACCGCCTCCCGGCTCTCCGCTTCCGGCCTAACTCTCGACCTCTGCCCTTGGACCTTAGACCTCTGACTTTAGCCTTGTTTGTCCTTCATTTCCATGCCGCAGCCCTCTCGCTTCTGGGCCTGATTGATTCAACCAGCGAACTCAGCATCCGGCCGACTTCATTGGAGAGTTCGAGAATCGATTGGGCAGTTGCGTCCGGCATATAGTTCAACTTTGCCGCAATCAGAGTCTGCGTCTCCAACTCAAGGAGGGATCCACGGGCTTGCGAAAAGAAGTGCGCTCGATCTCGGTCGGTGAGGCGACCTTTGCCTTCGGCGATGTTGGAGGGCACCGAGACTGCCGCTCTTCGCATTTGGCTGACCAGCCCGTACAGCTCCTCTTTCGGAAAGCGCTTCGTCACGCTGTAGACGCTGATCACGAGTTCCATCGAGCGCTGCCAAACTCTCAAATCGCGGTAAGAAGTGGACAAGTAGGCTCCCGAATTTCTTGACAATGCTCGCAACTGAACGAGCGTCGCCACAAGGGCAGATGTCACAAAATCCGAATTCATTCTGTGCAAAACTAAACTGAGGTTTTTAAGGCACAAGTCCGAGTTGGAGGGTTGAGGTCTCCTCGTTGTCCAACCAAACATACGTCTGATCTCTAAAGTCGGAAGTCTGAGGTCTGAGGTCTCAGGTCTGAGGCCTCAGGTCGAAGTTCCGGAAACCCTACTTCCCGCCGCATATAATCTCCTTCGTGCAAGAAAACACCCAACGTGTCCTTGGTCTCGATGTCGGTGCTCGACGCATCGGGGTAGCCGTTTCGGACCCGCTCGGCATCACCGCACAAGGCCTCGAAACTCTCCATCGCAAGAATAAGAAACACGATTTCTCATGGCTGCACCGGGTCATCCGCGACTATGGCGTGAAGGAGATTGTCGTCGGTCTGCCCCTCCGGATGTCCGGCGCCGAAGGCATACAAGCCGAAAAGATTCAGGCATTTGCCGACGATCTACGCAAGCACTTCAAGCTCCCCGTCCACCTCTGGGACGAGCGCCTCACCTCCGCCGAAGCCAACCGTTTGCTTCGTGAAACCGATCTCTCCATCGAAAAACGGGGGGAAGCCGTCGACCGCATGGCCGCTATCCTGATCCTGCAAGGTTGGATGGAACATCGCTCAAAACGAACCGCGGACCTCCGACCTTAGCCCTGATCTCAAGTGCCTCGCTTGCCTTCCCTCAGGCCAAGGAGTAGCATATTTATAGTAGTCACAACGCTTCTTCCCCACGAACCCTCCGCCTACTGGGTGCCTACATATGAGCAGTACCGATCTGAATTTCCACATTGGCGACAAGGTCGTTTACCCCAACCACGGCGTCGGAGTCATTGAGCAGATCAGCAGCCGGTCGATCGGCCCTACCGTGGAAAGGTTCTACCTGCTGAATATCAAGGCCAGCAGCCTGAAGGTGATGGTCCCCTGCAATAACGCCGGTAGTGTTGGACTGCGTCGGGTGGTGCGCAACGGGGAAATTCAGAAAGTTCTGGACCTGCTCTCGATCGCCGAGAGCAACGGGAATGGCGACTGGAAAGACCGGTTCAAAGAGAACTCAGATCGCATGCGAACCGGTTCTCTGCTGGAAGTTGCGTCCGTGCTGAAGAGCCTGATTACTCTGCACCAGGCCAAGCCACTCTCCTTCCGTGAAAAGAAAATGCTTGAGCGGGCGCGATATCTGCTGGTTAGCGAATTGGCGATGGCTCGCAACTGCGAGGAATCCAAGATCGAAGAAGTACTCACAGAGGCTTTGGCAAAGTGTAAGCTGCGCTTTCCTGAGGCCTCGGAGTTTCAGGCCTAGAATTCTCCACTGCACGTCCGGGGAACAGCCCTGGGAACCCGTTTCGCCGGTTGGGTGCGATAGGGTAGACGCGCGTCATCTCCGGCGAGCGAAATTCGACATTCCTTCCGTCCTGGGCACGGCTCGCCCTATAATCTCGCCGATGGGAAGCCCCGAACTCCCTTTCGGCATTGACCGATCCGCGCTTCGCCTCGACGGGCAAGATCCCTACCTGTGCCTTCACTTCGTCATTATTTACGTCCGCGATCAGGAACGCAGCCTGCGGTTCTACGTCGATCAGCTCGGATTCCGCGTTGCCGTAAATCACAAATTCGAAGACGGGCGACGCTGGATTGAAGTCTCTCCCCCCGACGGTAACGCAAACATCGGACTGGCGCTCGCCGAACCCGGGGCCAACCTCGAGTCTCTGATTCACAAGCAAGCTATCATTTGGTTCGTCACCGAAGACGTAACGCGCAAATACACCGAATGGAGCGCCCGCGGCGTTCACTTCCTCTATCCGCCCAACGTTCCCGAGTGGGGAGGAATCCACACCCGTTTCGAAGATCCCGACGGGAACTCGTTCGGTCTTGCCGGCTTCGACGAACTCACCCGGAGCGTGGAATCCCAGCGGCGTGCTCTCGCTCAAAAATACGAGGCCGAACGCCGCGCCGCTCAGGAAATCGAAATCGCCAAACAGGTGCAAGCGCGCTTGTTCCCGCAAATCCGCCCCGAAACCAAAACCCTTGAATATGCCGGATTGTGCCTGCAGGCCCGCCAGGTTGGTGGCGATTATTTCGACTTCCTCGATCTGGGTCGGCGCCGCCTCGGCCTCGTCATCGGCGACGTTTCCGGCAAAGGCATCGCCGCCGCCCTGCTCATGGCCAACCTTCAGGCGAATCTGCGCAGCCAGTCGGCGAGTGCATTGGATCATCCCGAACAGTTTCTGCGCTCAGCGAACCGGCTGTTTTACGAAAACACTGCAGAGAGTTCCTATGCTTCACTGTTCTTCGCCGAGTATTGCGATGACTCGCGGCATCTGCGCTACGCCAACTGCGGGCACCTATCCGGCCTCCTGCTTCACCCGGATAACAGCTGCCAGCACCTTAGCTCAACCGGCACTCTGCTCGGTCTCTTTCAAGATTGGGATTGCCGCTTGGCCGAATGTCAGCTGGGCTCAGGCGACCTTCTGGCGCTGTACACGGATGGAATCACAGAGGCGAACGACGAAGATGGGAGAGAATTTGGAGAGGATTTGCTCGTTGAGAAACTGCGCCTTCACCGCGATCGACCCTGCGAGGAGTTGATTACCGCCCTTACCGATGATGTCCGCCGCTTCAGCCCGCACGAGCAGGCCGATGACATCACGCTGATCGTGGCAAAATGTATTTGATTGTAGAAACGGAACGTGCGGAGAGTGACACGCCGCCTCAAACCTGAGAACACGAAACTTGCAACTCGTGTTATTTGTGCGGATCGAACTCCAGCTTCACCGTTAGCGTTTCATCGGCGGCTGCCGGGACATATCTCCACATCTTGACCGCCTTCATCGTGGACTGACCCAAAATCGGATTTCCGCCTAGCAACTTGATATTCTTCACCGACCCGTTGGGAGCTACCTGCACCTCCACCCGCACTACTCCGCCGATGTAGAGTTTTTTCAGCGCATCAGGATAATCTGGTTCGACCCGGGTCACGACTCTGCGGTCGCCGCCTTGCGCCTGACTCCGCGCGATCCCACCAACTCCGATAAAAAGAATTCCCATCAAAAGCATGCTGATCGGGAATACCACCCCGATCTTCCGAATAAGCCGGCGGCTTGCCTCTCCCAGTCTCGACATGAGTCCCCCTCGGTCCGACTACGGCAATTCCAAGCTCAACTGATAAACCTCTTGGGTGCTGCGGTCGCGGACAAACATCCAGGAACCATCCGCAGCCCGGGCCGTCCATGGTCCTAGTGCCCCCGGATACCGCTCAAGATTCCCTAACTCAAACATTAGCTCGGCCTCGCTTGCGCCAACCTTGACACGGCGAATCGCCTCCGCTCCGCTGACAAAATCATCGAAGTACAAATATTGGCTGTCCGCCGACCACGCGGGATAGCTCACCGATCCTGCCGACTCTTTCAGCCATGTCGTCCACTTCTCGCTCTTGAAATCAAACAACATCAGCGACGTGCCATTCGGAGAAAGTGCCGCGATATAGCGTCCATTCGGTGACCAGCGTGGGCTGAACAATCCGTCAGACCCGGGAATGGTCGTAATCGCGTGCGTCTTGAAATTCAGGAGGCGAATCTTCAATCCATTTTGATCGCGATTGAATTCGCCAAACATCAAGCGCTCACCATCTGGAGACCAATTGGCATCAATCTGGCTGCCAGCTTCAGGCAACATCTCGTGCGCATCACCGCCGTTCGACGAAACCAGAGAGAGCCTCCACGGCTCGCCGGACTTGGTGCTCGCAAATGCAATCTGTTTTCCGTCGGGCGACCAGCGCGGCAACGCGGCCCGTTCGGATTCGTTCGTTAACTGCATTCTTTCCGAGCCATCGGCGTGCGAGCGCCACAGCGTCCCTTCCGGAATCGCAACGTACGCGATCCATTTGCCGTCATTCGAAAAATCTACGTCGGTTGCCGACAATCCCTTGATCAGAGGAACAAACTCTTTCTTCTTCGCTTCATACTTCACAACTTCAACTGTCGGCTGTACCCCGATCGCCCAAATCTTTTTGTTGTCCCGCGCCGGAGAAGCATTCCCGAATGACATTGGACCACTCGTAATCTGAGCCGGCTCTTCATCCTCCGACTTCGATTCCGGCAGTGCCCACAGGTTGGTCACCACCAGATTCGTGTTCGAGACCGTCCGGCTTGCCTGGAAGATGTAGTAACGACCATCGGACGTCCAGCTTCCACAGCACGCCGTCTTGCTATACGGCCAGTCGGCGAGTACTGCATGCGCCTTCGTTCCATCGCGTCCGACTTCCCACAACGCAGTCGTATTCTGCTCAGGGTCGCTGATCGTAAAACGAATTCGCTGACCATCCGGAGAAAATCTCGGAGCGAAAATCGATCCGCTCGCTCGATACACTTTGTGCGACTGGCCGCCATCCCCGTTCGCCACGTACAGATCCGAATCCTTGGCATAGACTAATTGTTTCCCGTCCGCAGACCAGCTCGCGTCGCGCCCGCCTAAGTCGCCCACACGCGAAGGACTCCCGGATTCAACCGGCAGCGCCCAGAACTCGCTCTCCCCGGAACTCCTTGATGTCGACGAAATCAATAGTTTCGAGTGATCCGGCGAGACATCGAGCGCCTGCAAACTTGTGAACGGGCTCGGCACAACCGACCGGTCCGATCCTGGCAGCGTAACTTTGGCGATGACCCGGTTCGTCGTCGGCAGCTCGGTCACGAAAAGATGGGAGTCATCGGACAGTAGGTTCGACTTACGATATCCGTCATGCGTGATCTGGGTGATCGCCGTTACTCGCGGCGTAGGGCCGCTCGCGGCTCCGCTCAAGTCATTCCGCATCGTGCCTGCCACGATGAACAGGCCAACAACCGTCAGAATCGACAGAGAAATTCGAATTTTCATAGGGATTTCCGCACTTACGATTACGCAGAACTTCTGCCTAAATGGTAGGACGAAACGATTTTGCGACTGTAACGAAAATGACCTCAATGGGTTACGGGAGTAATGGGAGACGGTCGCTAAGAACCGGGAGGGAGTTGGCTTAGCCGCCAATGCACGCCTGTGCACGCTCGAGAAGTAATGTGCGTTCCCGGTCGTTTCGCGTCATGGCGGCGGCCCGCTCAAACTCCATCCGAGCCTCATCAGTACGCCCGAGCTTCTTAAGAAGGTCGCCGCGTACGCTTGGCAGCAGGTGGTAGCCACGCAGCGCCGGGTTGTCTTTCAAAGCGTCCACCGCATCGAGGCCGGCAGCCGGACCCCGGGCCATCGAAACAGCTACCGCGCGGTTCAGTTCGATCACGGGCGACGGCTCGATCGCCGCCAGGTCGCCATATAGTTCGACGATCCGTCCCCAATCGGTGTCATCGCCGGTCAGAGCACGCGCGTGGCACGCGGCAATCGCCGCCTGGATCACATACGGACCGCGCAGCCCAATCTTCTCAGCTCGCTCCAATGCAGCCAACCCGCGCCCGATGAGCAGCCGGTCCCACCTCGAGCGATCCTGATCGAGCAGCAGGATCGGCGCCCCCGACGCATCGACACGCGCATTGGTCCGTGAAGCCTGAATTTCCATCAGCGCCACCAACCCGTGCACCTCCGCCTCCTTCGGCACGAGTTCAGCCAGAATCCGCCCCAGCCGGAGCGCCTCATCGCACAAGGCAGGCCGCATCCAGTCACCGCCCGCCGTCGCCGAGTAGCCTTCATTAAAGATGAGATAGAGAACTTGCAGGACAGATGACAATCGCACCGTGAACTCGGCGCCTCGCGGCACTTCGAACGGAGCATGCGCATCGGAGAGAGTCTTCTTGGCGCGCACAATCCGCTGAGCCATGGTCGGTTCCGAAACCAGGTAGGCGCGTGCAATCTCGTCCGTGCTCAAGCCGCCAAGCAGTCGCAACGTCAGCGCCACCCTCGCATCGGTCGAAAGCACCGGATGGCAGGCGATGAATACCAGCCGCAGCATGTCGTCGCCGATGGTGTCGTCCATAGCAGCCGCCAGATCCGGCACCTGCATCTCCCGCTCCGCCATCGCGCGGCCAAGATCTTCGTGCTTGCGGTCCACGAGCGTGCCGCGGCGCAGGAAATCGATGGCACGGTGTTTCGCCGTACCCATCAGCCATGCCCCTGGATTGTCGGGAATGCCGGATTCCGGCCACTTCTCCAGAGCCGCGACCAGCGCGTCCTGGGCAAGTTCCTCGGCCACGCCTACATCGCGGACGATGCGAGTCAGCCCGGCTATGACGCGAGCCGACTCGATCTTCCAAACTGCTTCGATTGCGCTATGTGTCTCGGTAGCACCCACCGCTACCGATCACATCATTTCTAGGCTTTCAGTGCAACCTCGTGAGTCGTGCAAGGCGCTGCGTTCTCGCCGTCCATCTCGTAGATCTGGCGCAATTCGCATTCACCTTCACCCGCGAATTTCAGAAAATCCTTAGCCATTTGGATCGCTTCTTCCTTCGAGTTCGCCTTCAAAATGGCAAATCCACCGACAATTTCTTTCGACTCCGTGAACGGGCCGTCGGTCACGCTGATATTGCTGCCAGACCTGCGAACGCGCGCGCCAAATTTGCTCGGCATGCAGCCTTCGGTGGCGAGCAGCCAGCCCTCTTTGAAACCCTGTTCGACCACCTTGCCCATAGCCGCCATTTCTTCCGGCGAAGGCGGTGTGTTGCGCTCAACATTCTTGTAGATACTTAGGAATCTCATGTGCTTTCTCCTTAATATGGATTTCAAACTTGTGAGCCGGGTTCAACCGCTTCTGCCTCGGATTCCCGCGCTCTGTTAATGCGTCGAACGGGATTTCGAGAATTCGACGGCGGCCTCAGGAATTTTTTTTCTGGGCCACCTGCTCGCGCAAGTGCCGGCCCTGCTCCGCTAGCTCGGGCGTCAGGTTTTCTCCAAAATCCGCTGGCTCAAATAGCGGACGAATTTCGACTTCGGAGTTCTCTTGCGAATTCGGGCCGCGCTTGACCCACTCGACCGCCTCTTCCATGGATCGCACCTGCCAGATCATAAAGCCCGCAATCAGCTCTTTCGTTTCGGTGAATGGCCCGTCGATCACCGTGCGCCGGTCACCCTCAAATCGAACTCGCTTGCTCTTCGAGGTCGGTTTCAGCCCGCCATACTCCAGCACAATACCCGCGTTCATCAGCTGTTCGTTGTACTTCCCCATCGCCGCGATCGCCTCTGTGCTGGGAGGAACGCCGGCTTCCGTTTCCTTGTTGGCCTTTCCGATGACCATGACTCTCATTGTGATGTCTCCAGTTTGTAGAGTATTAGGCGGGCCTTCCAGCTCAAAATCCCCGCTCTATTTTTACGTCGAACGGCAAATCTCAAGATCGACAAGAAAAACGAAATTATTTCTTTCGTGCGATCTGCTCGCGTAAGCGTTGATCGCGCTCTCTTGCCTCTGGCGTCAAGTTTTCCCCGAAGTCTGCCGCTTCAAATACCGGACGAATCTCCACCTCGGAGTCTTCGCAGTGAGGATTCGGACAACGCTTCAGCCATTCCACAGCCTCCTCCATCGAACGCACTTGCCAGATCCAGAAGCCGGCAATGAGTTCCTTCGTCTCGGTGAATGGCCCATCAATCGCCGACCGTTTATCCCCGGAAAAGCGCACCCGCTTGCCCTTCGACGATGGCTGCAATCCGTCGCCCGCCAGCATAATCCCGGCCTTCACCAGCTGCTCGTTGTATTTTCCCATCGCGTCGATGAGTTCCTTGCTGGGCAGAACACCCGCCTCAGAATCCTTCGTCGCCTTTACAATCACCATGACTCGCATTGTGGTTCTCCTCATTTGTAAGGTTCGAGCAGGCCTTTCTGCTTTCGAATTCCCGCTCTATGAATGCGTCGAACGACGGGTGGCAAGATCGACAGACTCTTTCCCTATTTTGCCGCAGGCATGGGAGCATCGAGAAACTGCGCCGCCATTGAGGGCAACAAGGCCGACTGAATGATGTTGTAGTGCGTCGCCCCGGGAAGAATTGCGAGCCGCGCGTTCGACATGCCAGATCCATCCCAGCCGGCATCCTTCTTCCCACCGCCCAGCAACTGGAAGAACTCGACCTCATGCTCGGGGCGGATGGCGTCGGCATCGCCGAATATCAGGAACGCGGGTAGCTTGAGCGTTTTCACTTCACTGGTCCAGTCATATTCTTTTGTCAACATCTGATGCAACTTGCCGAGAAAAACCTCCCAGTCCTGCGGCCTCGGCGCAACCCGGGCATAGATCTGGTATAGCGGACTTTGTTTCATGGCTTCAGCCGGCATGGGCTTTGACATCGCCTCCTGGATCTCCGGATACCATCCGTCGCGCCTGAAGGTCGTCGAGATCAATACCATCTTTCGAACATTTTCCGGGTATTGAATGGCAGTCCTGAGCGCCACACCTCCGCCCAGCGAATATCCCATCACGTCCGCCTTCTCGATTTGGAGATATTTCATCAACCCGGCAATGTCATCGGCCATGGCTGGGAGGTTGAGAGGACGGTCGATGTCTGCCGTGCGGCCATGCGCCTGCAGGTCAATCGCGATGACCTCGCGATTGGCCGCGAGTGTTGGCATCATGCCGGCGAAACTGTCGGTGGAGAGCAGTCCTCCATGCAGCAGGATCAGCGGCACCCCGCTCGTATGTTTCTCGCAGGAATGGACTTCGTAATACATCTTCAGCCCATCCACGGGTGCATACCCGCTTTGAACCGTGCCCGGCGTGCACACTTGCCCGAACACCGGGGGAGCCATAAGGATGATGCTTGTGAGTAGTTGAGGGTAGAGATTCACGAGTTTGTCCTCCTAAGGGTACGTCGAACCAGCCCGGCCAAGATCGACATGCCGTTTGATCAAAATTGAAAGAAATCCTGGCCAGAGGTTGGGAGGCAGAAGCCGGGGTTATAATATTCAAAGCCTTTTCGCTATCCGGCCGCTTCGTAATCCCATGACAGACGCGATCAAACGAAAACTGCAGGAAGAAATCAACGCGCTTGAACACGAGTTGATCCACGAACTTCCCAAGGAAATCAAGAAAGCCGCCGCGCTCGGCGACCTCAGCGAAAACGCCGAGTACCACATGGCCAAGCAGCGCCAGGAGTTCGTCAAGGCCCGCGTCCGCCAGCTCGGCAAGCGTCTCGCCGACCTGTCGATGGTCAACATGAACAACATCCCGCACGACAAAGTCGGGTTGGGCTCGACCATCAAGGTGTATGACAGTACCAAGGAAGAAGAGATCGAATACAAACTGGTGACCAGCGAGGAATCCGACGTAGCCACGGGAAAGATCTCCACCACGTCCCCCATCGGCCGCGCACTACTGAACAAGAAGGTAGGAGAGGAAGCCGTGGTGGTCACGCCTAACGGCAAACGTACTTTGGAGATTCTCAGCCTTAGCACCATCCACGATGATCTGGAGGGAGAGACGCCGAAAGAGGCCCAAGCTTAATGAGCGCCTCCTGGACTTCCGCCTTCGGACGCGCCTGCGGAGTTCTCCTCGACACCATCGTCCGCTGGCTCGCGCTCTCCCGTATCAACCCCAACGTCCTCACCTTCATGGGATTGGTCGTCAACACCTGGGCCGCGATCCTGTTCGGATCAGCCAACTCGATGAACCAGAAGCGTATGTTCATCTATGCTGGACTGGTCATCATCTTCTCCGGCTTCTTCGATCTGGTCGACGGACAAGTCGCGCGCGCCACCAATCGCGTCACCCGCTTCGGTGCTTTTTTCGATTCCGTCGTCGACCGCTACTCCGACGCGTTTCAGTTCCTCGGATTGCTCGTCTTCTTCGCCCGTGGCGGGCGTCCTCTCTATGTCGTGCTCAGCGCTTTCGTGATGATCACTGCCATCATGGTCAGCTATTCCCGCGCCCGAGCCGAATCTCTGATCGGATCCTGCCGCGTCGGATTTATGGAGCGCCCCGAACGCCTGGTACTCGTCATCCTGGGTGCGCTGTTCAACCGCATGGCCCCAGTCCTCTGGATCATCGCCGTGCTCGGCACGCTCACCGTCATCCACCGCATGCGTTACACCTGGACCCGCACCCAGGATCCGCCCGTGTCCTTAAGTCCCGGCCAAGCCGCCTAATCTTGTATTGGTTTGTGTAGCGACGGACGCATTCGTCCGTCCAGCGATACTCGTGTGGGGACGGCTCGTGTAGGGATTGCCGCCTTCGTCCGTTGAGCGAGCGAAGCGAGCGCCGCACCCTCTCAAGCGTTGTCATCCTCAGCGGAGTGAGTGCAAGCAACGCGAAGCACTCGCGCAGTCGAAGGATCTCTGCATTCTTCTCCGTTGCCTCGATTCCCGAATTGACACCAATCCCAAAATTATTCGAGGCGAATCACAGAATTGTTTCCGACCGGTCTCCTAAAATCTCCTCATGCAGACAGCGTTTGGAGGGTGTTACCAGTGGGTACTGGACGCCGCCTGCGAAGCGGTCGAGTGGCTCACCAGCCATTAGGGTTCAACTCCCTCGCCCTCCGACGGTCACTCGACATAACTAGATCTGCTTGACTTCGCCATCGCCGGAGTTATCCTATAGGTGCTTCGCAGGCAGCGTTCCAGTATCAATTAAGCCCCGGGTGATGACCGGGGCTTTGCCTTTTCCACTAAGTTTAAGCTGCCAATGAACATGGCACCATCAACTGCTGCCCGCCTTCCTGCTATCCTATCCGGTCGAATCTCGGGTCCGATGTCCGACGCCTAAGGTCCGACTTTTCTGGGGACAACTCTTGCCAACTGATCCCGTTCTGGTCATTCACGGCGGCGCGTGGGCTATGCCTGACGACATGGTCGAAGCCCACATCCGCGGCGTGAACAATGCGCTGGCTGCGGGATGGCGCGTGCTCGAGCGCGGCGGCCCAGCGCTCGATGCCGTCGAAGAAGCCGTCGTCATCATGGAAGACGACGAAACCTTCGACGCCGGACGCGGTAGCTTTCTGAATCGTGACGGAAAAGTCCAGCTCGACGCCCTCATCATGGACGGCGCCACACTCCGCGCCGGAGGCGTGGGATGCGTCGAGCGCCTTCGCAATCCAGTGCGCGCTGCGCGCAAGATTCTCAGTGAGAGTCCGCACGTCTACTTCGTCGCAGAAGGTGCGGAGAAATTCGCCGCCGAGCACGGTGTTCAACTTTGCAAAAACGAAGATTTGATCATCCCGCGCGAAGTCGAACGCCTGCGCGCGTACCAAGCGGCGCAGAATAATTCGAAAGCCGATGGCAATGATCTGTTCGCGCCCAGCACCGACGACCTGACCATCTCGCACGACACGGTGGGCGCCATCGCTCTCGACCGCAGCGGCAACATCGCCGCTGCTACTTCAACCGGAGGCACACTGAACAAGGCTCCGGGACGCCTCGGCGACTCTTCCCTGATAGGCTGCGGATGTTACGCCGATAATCAGAGCGCCGCCGCTTCCACCACAGGTTGGGGAGAGCCGATCATGAAACTGGTGCTCGCCAAGTGGACGGCTGATCGCATCGCCGCCGGCAACCTTCCGGAATGGTCCGCGCTCGAAGCGATGAACTATCTGAAGCAGCGCGTCAACGGACACGGCGGCATCATCGTGCTCGACCCACAAGGCCACTTCGGAATCGCCCACAATACTCCCCGGATGGCTTGGGCGTATCGCACCGTAAAGCAGCAGGACACCGGCGTCGAGCGTAATCCACAGTAGGTGGCTCCTCGTCCCCAAAACGATCCTCCACCCTGCGCTCTGATACGCTTCCCGGTTTCAGCCGTCTAAGCCTTGGGGATTTCTGCCCACACATCGCATCCGCTTCCAACGAATTCGCATTCAGCGCAGGAGATCCCGATGCTTTAACGGAGGACACAAATGTCTTCAACATTGTGTGGAGTTATGTATCGGAATATGTGCGTCGCGTTCTCCATGTGCCTTGGGGTTGGAACGTCCGCGTACGCCGTTGCTCAAACGGCATCGCAGGCCGTCAAGATCAGCGACTCGATCTATATGGCACCCGGTGGAGGCAACGTTTACATGGTCACGACGACGGACGGAAACGTGATCATCGATACGGCCCTGGCAGATCAAGCTCCGAACGCCAGGAAAATCCTCTCTGCAGTTAGCCAGGGGCCGGTCAAGTACATCATCTTGACCCATGGACACGCCGACCACATTGGCGGAATACCGCTGTGGAAGGAGCCTGGAACGCAGATCATCGCCCAACGGAACTATGGCCCGGCAATTACGGCGCAAAGATCGAGGCAACTGTACTGTTCGATGAAAGATATGACTTTACCTTGGGAGGAACGAAGTTCGAACTATTCAGCACGCCGGGTGAAACACCCGACCACCTCACGGTGTGGATCCCCGCCTACAAAACTGCGTTCATCGGCGATAACTACGACGGAGCCGGATTACCAGAGCCGAAATCCTTCCCCGCCGTCTACACGCTGAGAGGGACGAGGCCGCGTCCCGCGCTTGATTGGATCCATTCGATCGATACAGTGCTGGCGCTCGAACCTGAGGTCGTGCTTTTAGGGCACGGTGACCCGATCTTCGGCAACGCGGAAATCACTCGACGGCTCACTCGTTTTCGCGACGCGATTCAGTACGTGCACGATGAAGTCGTTAAGGGGATGAATTCGGGCAAGGACGTGTTCACCCTAATGCAGGAAATACAGCTGCCCCCAAGCTTCGACCTCACAGAAGCGTTCGGAAAGGTCAGCTGGTCAGTGCGCGGAATCTACGACGGCTATGCCGGATGGTTCGACACGAACCCAGCATCAATGTACGCGGTACCTCCTTCTTCGGTGTTTCCAGACTTGGTGAAGCTTGCCGGCGGACCAGAACCTCTGGTGCGGCTGGCCCTCGAAAAGGTGAAGGATGGCAAGCCGGTCGAGGCTTTGCACCTCACCGATATTGTTCTCGCGTACGACCAGAAAAACGCCGCGGCGCTTGATGCGCGGCTTAAAGCACTGGACTATCTGGAGAACAAATGCCAGAACTTCGTTGAGGAAGGCTGGCTGCAATATGCGATCACAAGAACGAATCAAAAACTGGCGCCAGAAAACTGAGCTTGCCCAAGCTGCGCGCAATTTTCTGGGCAGTGAAAGGCCACATAGTCGGCGAGCGTTAAAGGAGCAAAATCGATGAATAAGACACTTTGTACTTCGATTGCGATGCTACTGCTTCTGACTGGCGTATTTCCTGTAAGCGGCGCTAAGGCGCCCACCACAAAGTTCCCTCTGGATTCAGTCGACGGCCTCGAGACGACGGGGGGCAAAGCCGAGATCGTGACTTATCGCGGACGTAAAGCCGTGAGATTGGTTCCGGCGGCCGATCGTCAGGGCAGTGACGATTCGATGCTCTCGGTTCTGTCCACGACCGATTTCAAAGACGGCGTCATCGAGGCCGAGATCGCCGGATCACCACGACCGGGAACTCCGGATGATTCGCGCGGTTTCATTGGCATCGCATTCCGGGTACAACCGCGCGATTCCCGCTATGAATGCTTTTACATCCGTCCCACGAACGGCCGCGCCGACGATCAACTACGCCGCAACCACTCCACACAATATGTATCCGAGCCGGAGTACCCCTGGAGTCGGCTGCGTAAGGAAAGCCCCGGCGTCTATGAGTCCTATGTCGATCTTGAGAGCGGAGCATGGACGAAAATAAAGATCGTTGTTACCGGAACACAGGCGCGGCTGTACGTGAATGGCGCAGACCAGCCTGCGCTAGTCGTGAATGACCTGAAGCTGGGCGAGACTCACGGCCACGTTGCTCTTTGGGCGCACTGGACCACCGACGCGTATTTCTCTGATTTGGCGATCAAGTAGCACACACAGAATTGTGACGTTACCATCGTCAATTGTTAGCTTGAATTCACCATGGTGTAATCGCGGCGGATGGCGTCCATTCGCAAATGCGGGCGGTGCGGCTTTGAACCGGGCGACACTGTAGCCTCGGTGTGCCCGATGTGCGGAACCTCGATCTCAGGAATACCATCGGGAACAAAGATCGCGAGCAGTTCGAGAATCTGGATCGGGGCGCTCGTTCAGTTCGCCTTCGCGACGACTTTCATGCTCGTATTCAAATTTCCGAAGTTCATGATCGTGTTCTTCGGGGTCATGATCGTGATTGGCACGGCATTCTCCGCGTGGGCGAAGCAGAGGACACTCGCACCCCGCGCACCGCAAAGGCCACTGTCCCATCCGACGCTGTTCAAGTTCCTGAGTCTCGGTATTGCCATCTGCTCGCTTGCACTCTTCTCGATCGTGCTCTTCGGATTCGTGATCTTCCTCAATAACTGGAACGACTGGCACCGTTATGAAGGGCAGCCTTACCATCGCGCAGACTTCGTGGTGATGCGGACTTATTACCAGAGGGGCTCCAAAGGCGCCGTCGATGCGTACGCCAGCGGGATGGTCGATGGCAGCCGTGAGTGGATGGGCCTGCGTCCTTATCTGCAGACCGTTCCGCGTAGTCCGGAGGACTTAGACACTCGCGTTCCGGTCGGAACATCGATTCCAATCTATCTCTTTCCGGAAATGAAGGGGCGATCCCGCGTGCGCGTTTACGAAGTAACGCCGACCGCGGAGGGCTACCACCGCGCTGCAATCAACGCGCTGAATCGCAGCCTGGAAGGTCTGATCATCATTGGAATATTGATTTTCGTCCTGTCACGTTCTCGAAAGATGTGCTTCGCTGAAACGGATTCGACAGTTCAGGCGCTGGCTGCATCTCAGGGTAGCTAATCCGCTCGGTACTACAGCCAGCCCTTCGTGCGGGCTATTCTGGCGGCTTCGACGCGGTTACTCGCGCCCAACTTGTTGATCGCTTCCGAGAGATAATTGCGCACCGTGCCGTCGGACAGTCCTAGTTCGTTTGCGATGTCGCAGCTGGCCAAGCCTTCTCCTGCCAGGCGGAGCACCTGTCGTTCGCGCTCGGTCAGCGGATCCATCTCACCCCAGGCCTCGGTGGCCAGCTCCGGATGGATCACGCGCAATCCCTGATGCACGCGACGCACCGCGTCGGCAAGTTCTTCGGCGCGCATGTCTTTGAGTAAATAACCCGAGGCGCCTGCTTCGAGCGCCCGGCGCAAATATCCAGAGCGGGCAAAAGTCGTCACGATCACGACGCGCGTTCCGGTGCGGCGGCGCTTCAACTCGGCAGCAACATCCAGCCCGCTCATATGCGGCATCTCGATATCAGTTATAAAGACGTCGGGCTTGTGCACGAGCACTGCATCCAGTGCCTCTCTCCCGTTGCGCGCCTGGCCAACGACAGAGATGTCGCCTTCGATTTCAAGCAGAGCTGCCAGCGCCCCGAGAACCATGCCCTGATCTTCGGCCAGCACGACCCGAATGGTCTTGCGTCCTTCCTTCGCGCTTTCTCTTGCGCCTTCTTTGGTCAGAGGACTCATCAGTTGTTCTCGTCTCGCACTCTCAGTTCTTTCAGGGGCAGCGTGATCACGAGTGTCGTACCTGACTTGTTCGTACGTTCGAGCGAGCCTCCGAGCATCTCAACGCGCTCCCGCATGCCGCGCAAACCGTTGCCCTCCGTGGTGGCGAATCCCTGGCCGTCGTCGGCAATTTCGAGCCGGCACGAACCATTGTGTTGTTCGAGATGCAGACGGCAATTCGTAGCGCGCGCATGGCGGACAACGTTGGTGACGCCTTCGCGGACGGCGAGGGACAAAACGCTCTCCTGCATTGCTGGAAGCTGGACGGTGGTTCCGGCATCGCATTGCACGCTGATCCCTGCCGTCTCGAGGGTAGCCTTCGCTTGCACCAACTCGGCGGCGAGTCCCTTGGAGCGGTAACCGCGGATCGCATCGCGCACATCCGACAAAGCCTGCCGCGAAATCTCCTCGACCTCGCGAATTTCTTTTCCAGCGCGTTGTGGGTCGCGGTCGATCAGTTTGCCCGCAAGCTCCGATTTCAGCGTGATGACCGAAAGCGTGTGTCCGAGCACGTCATGCAGGTCCCGCGCGATACGCTCCCGCTCGGCCACCTTGGCCAGATGCTCGACCTCTTCGTGCGCCTTGCGCAGTTGGCGGTTCATGCGATTGCGCTCGGCAAAGAAGGTGTTGCCCCCGCCGATGATGATGGGAAACAGCGCGGCATAGAAGAGGACCCAGAAACCTAGGTCAACCCGGCCGCTCATACGCAGTAGCAACCATTCCAGCCCGCCCGTGCCACCCACGATCAACAATCCCGCGACTGCCTGCTTCTGCGTGTTCACGCAAAACGGCACCATGGCCGCGGCGTAGATGAAAAACGTACATGCGCCGGAGTTGATCGGCATGAACAACATGCCGAGTGCGATCATTCCGCCGATGTGGAGAAAGACGCTCGGATTCTCCAGTGCAAACAGCCCAAAATATAAAAAAATAAATAGGAAGGCGCCGGTCAGGTCCAGCGCCCAGATCCGGGCGCTCGCATGACTGAGCACCGGGTCCACGAAAAAGAAGCCCAGATAAAAAATCCAAAGCAGCGGACTCCAGCCATGATCCTTATCCTTAAGGATGGAGCGCCACGGCTTCAGTTTCCAGTGGCTGCCGGTTGCGCATACGTCGCGCTCGAAGGTGATCAGTGGCATGGCTCTATTTTCGCCCCACCTGTCAATTTCGACCACTCCGTAGAACTGGTCTCGCACCATACCAAACCAGCGTCGCAACTGGAATGATCACGATCAGCGACCACGCTCCGGCATAGATTGCAACCACGCCGAGCACTATGAGGATGACTGACCATCCCATCGATTGTTTTGAATTTGCGCTCATGGTCTTTCTCTCCTCAGACGGTAAGAACGCACTTCTTATCCGTACATTTTTTCCTGATCGCGCTGGAATCCGATTCGCGCCACTCCCAGGCAGATCATGGTGAATGCCGCCAGCACTTCCCAATGGGCGGTAGCCGACTCGTGCGTTCCAGCGCCCACGACACCTAACGCCAACTGCGACAAGTGATACGGCGGAAGCACTAGCGCAATCTGTCGGACCACTTTCGGCAAGAACATGAACGGCACCCACAAGCCACTGCAGAACGACATCGGCAGGTAGATCAGGTTAATCATGGGTGGCGCCGAGTTCGGGCCAGTGAAATATCCCAATGCCAACCCCATCGCAGAAAATGGCAATGAGCCTACGACCAACGTTCCCAACAACTGGGCAAACGTTGCGACCGGCATCCTCACGCCTCCCAGCGCAATTCCAAGTGTGAACAGCGCGAACACGATGATCGTGCTGAAGACCATGCTCGTCACCACCTTCGCAGCGAAGTAGGCAAACGGCGGCATAGGACTGGCCCGCTTCACCTGCAACCATCCCAGACCGCGATCGGACGAGAGTCCAGCGGCGGTTCCAAACAGGGAAGCTCCCATCACACCGAACGTCCCGTAGGTCGCGATCAGGTACGTTGGAACGCGGGTCGCCCCAATCTGCTCTTTTGCGTTCAACACCAGGCCAAACAAAACGTAGAACATGATCGGAAAGCTGAGCACTGACGCGGTGTACACGCGCAGGCGCAAGTTTTTTAGAAACTCATACTTCGCCTCTTTCAGATAAATGGTCGCTACTTGAACCGGCGATCTCTGAATTTGGGCGTTGGTCAATGTCATGCTTGCTGTGCTCATCGCGTTCTCCTTGATGCTTCAGTTGGAGTTCCCGTTCTTTGTGCCCTCTTGCGTCAATGCCAGGAACGCCTCTTCCAGACCGGCGCTGGTTACTTCCAGCCCTGACAGCGAAGGGTCAAGTGCCAACAGTTCCCGAACAACAGGTTCGGCTTCGACCGTGTGAATCTCAACGGCCTCGCGATCTTCCTTTACTTCGATCACGCCAGCCAACCGCCGCAGTGTATTCAGCGGTAGCCCGGTGATGCAGCGAATGCGTTTCCCCGCAGTCTGTGCCTTGATCTCTGCGGGCGTTCCCTCGGCGATGATTTCTCCTTTATTGATAACGGCCACGCGATCCGCCAAGGCATCGGCCTCCTGCAGGTAGTGTGTGGTGAGCAGCACTGTCTTGTTCCGATGCACCAGGCGCCGGATCTCATCCCACAACATTCGCCGCGCTTCAACATCCAGGCCGACCGTCGGTTCGTCCAGAAAGAGCAGATCAGGATCGCCGCAGATCGCAAGCGCAAATAGCACGCGCTGTTTCTGACCGCCCGAGAGGTCGCTAAATTTTCTGTCCCTCAATTTTTCCAGTCCTGCGATAGCAAGAACCTCGCCTGCAGGCAGCGGTCTCTGGTAATAGCTGGAAAAAAGATCGATATGCTCCCGCACCCGCAACGTTTCGGGAACTCGGCCGACCTGCAACATCGCCCCGGTTCGCATCCGGTTTTCAGGATTCGTCGGGTCACCCCCGAAAACGCGTACCTTCCCGGAGTTCGGCTGCAACAGTCCCAAAAGCAATTTCACCGCGGTCGTCTTGCCAGCGCCGTTAGGGCCGAGCAGCGCAACGACTTCTCCGGCGCGCACTCGGAAATCAACCCCGCTCAGTGCGCGCACGGGTCCATAGTTCTTGTTCACGCTTTCGAGGTTGGCTACAACAGAGTTTGAGCCGGTCAATTCTGCGGTTTGGGCTTCCTGCAAGGTTGCAATCATCTTCGGTTCCTCGGCCGCATCGGGCGGCGCTGTTTGCGGGAACCATCTTTTCCCGCTCTGTAATTGCATACTCGCGTATTAGGGATCAGCAAACCAGTGCCATCCATCACAGAAACGTCGTGACAAATGTCATTCGTTCTCGTCGAATTGAGGAAGCGATCGGAGAAGAATCGGGCCAGATCGTCACGGATACCTCGACCCGGAGCAGCCGCGAGTATGATCAGTACGGCGATGCGCAGAATAGCAGGAAATGGAATGGCTGTTACGAATTCCGAACACACAAATGGTATGTGCACTTCCAGTATCCCGCCTCTGCACGCAGGGTTTCACGGCGCGACAGCTCAAATCACCGCTTCAAATGCGGCTATGCGCGTGTTCTGATTTCGTAACAAGTAGGCGTAAGGATTTTTTACTGGAAATCAAACACAACAATCCCAGCTTTTGATATCATTCGTTCACCGTTTGAGGGCACCCTAATGCTCCCGGCTGGAAAAAGCCTTCGTACCCTGCGTGAAAAGCTTGGTCTCACCATGCGTGACGTCGAGAACTCCAGCGCGCGAATTGCGGAGCGCTATCGCAACGAAGAGTTCTCGATTCCGCCCAGCCGTCTGTCTGACATCGAAACCAAGGGCATTCTGCCCAGCATCTATCGGCTTTATACGTTGTCGGTGATTTATCGGCGGGATGTCCGCGAGTTGCTTTCATGGTACGGCGTGGATCTCAACAACACCGCCGCCGATCTGGGGCTGGTTTCGCCGCCAAAATCGCATGTTTCCGATGCTCTCGCAGGGTTGTCCTCCGTACAGGTTCCTGTGCGCATGGACCCTGGTTTTGACGAAAAGCGCACAACCAACCTCGGCCGCATGGTGGAGCAGTGGGGAATGGTTCCGTTCGCGTATCTGGCGCAACTAGCGAACAGCGAGTACACCTACGGTTACGTGGGTACACAAGACTTCACGATGTATCCCATCCTGCCTCCGGGCAGTTTTATTCAAGTGGACGAATCGCGTAATCGTGTGGTGGAAGGTTCGTGGCGTTCGGAATATGAGCGGCCCATCTACTTCGTCGAAACCCGCGAAGGACACACCTGTTCCTGGTGCAGCATGCGCCGGGACGAGATTATCCTGCAGCCTCATCCGCTCTCACCGGTTCCGGTTCGGATTCTCCGCCACCCGCAGGAAGCTGAGGTACTCGGTCAGGTCGTGGGAGTCGCTATGAAGTTGACCGAGTGGCACGCCCTCGATTCCGCTCCAAACTCGAAAGCGCAACCAGCACTGAATTAAGGTGACTCGATGCCGGGCCGTTCTGGCGTCCTTCGGGGACCAGATCCTCCAGTTGCCCGCGCATCTTTTCAGCATATTCCGTGGCAGAATCACTGCTGTTGCGGCAGGATTCGTCCAGATCATGCTCCAGGGTCGCCAAAGGCGCCCTCAATATTGCAGTAAGTACTTCCGAATGAGCGGCTTTGAGGGCGCGTTCGGAAGAATCCTGCCCGTGGATGACTTCCATCCCCCAATGCTCGTACCTGCCGTGCGCCCCGCGTAGAGACGATAAGTAGGACAGCTTCGCCAAAAGCCCGGAAATGGCCGAAAGTGTTGTCTCTTTAATGTCTTGCAGCGCCGATTTGAGCGTCATTTCTGTTACGAATTCCGAACATTCAAAGTGACTTTCGTACCGTTCTACAAAGGGCGACGGCATGTAACGATCACGGTCCAACTTGCAGTCCAAGGAGAAAACCGTGAAACGTGTGCTACTCGTCGTTGGTGCAGCAGTCCTTTTCCTAAGTTCAATGGTAACCCCATCGCTCGCCATTATCGACGGCGGAAACGGCGGAACCACCGGCTGCGGCAGCACTGTCTGCAAGCCGTAATTCAGACTTAATTTTAGTTTGCCACGAAGATTGGCGAACCGCACGATGAAGTAGCCGATCTTACGAAAACCGAACAAGATTCTTTCGAGCGTTGCGGCCTGCAGCCATTCGCGGTATATTGCCTCACCACCGCCATGCTGCAGGCGCACTCCATTCTTTGGCACTGTCTCTGGGTTGCGCCCAACCTACTCTTTGTATTGCTCGGCGTTCTCCTGTGGCGACGGGGCATCGGTCGCATCTTTCCTGCCTTTCTAGCCTTTGCAATTCTCGGCTCAGTAGGGGACTTAGCCACTTATCTCGCGGACATCATTCCTTCCGTCACTCCTGACAATTTCTGGCGAGTCTTTTGGGCTAGTCTTGTCATAGAGAGCGTCTTGAAATTCCTCGTGATCGGAGAGGTCTTCTCGCGACTCTTCACCCCGTATCCTTCGATAGCCCGGCTTGGCAAAACGTTGGTCAGTGGATGCGGTGCTTTGCTGGTTCTGGCTGCAGCGGTTATGGCCGGCTTTGCGCGCGGCGACACCATGATTCGCGTCATAGCGAGAGCCCACCTGCTGGAACAGACCGTATTCATCGTCGAGCTAGGCCTGATTATTTTTCTTTTTGTATTTGCCGCCTACTTTCATCTCTCTTGGGATCGCCTGTCCTTTGGAATCATGATCGGACTGGGAGTTTCCGCATGCGAACATTTGGCGGTCTGGGCCATCATCGCGAATGCGAGCCCTTCCGAGCACGTGCGGACCTTATTCTCTTTGCTGGGAATGGCGACTTACCTTCTCTGTGTATTCATCTGGTTCTACTATCTGCTCGTGCCTGGCAAGGCAACCGTCAAAACCAAAATCTCTTTACCCGAAAATAATCTCGCCGTCTGGAACCGCGAATTGGAGCGTCTTTTACAGCAATGACACTGGCCATCATTCTCGTCGTATTCGCCGTCCTCGCGCTGGTTTTAATCCTGCGCGTCACGGTCTCACGGGCTCTCCAGGTCTCAAGCAGCGACAGCCTCGCTCCGCGGATCGAGCCTCTCGACGTCGACGCCTTCCGCAACCTGGTTGATGCGTCGGAGAATGCGTACCTCTATCGCCGCCTTCCGGCTGCGGAGTTTCGGCGTGTTCAGCGCGAACGACTGCGAGCAGCGGCTGCCTACATTCGCGTATCCGGACAAAACGCCGCCATCCTAGTGACGATCGCGCAAGCCGCACTGGAATCGTCCGACTCCCAAACTGTCGAAGCTGCCCGCCAGCTCATTGACAGCGCACTGTTGTTGCGGCGCAACGCGGCGTTCGCATTGCTTAGGATCTACGTTGGCTTGGCTTGGCCCACTATTGGATTGTCAGCCACACCGGTATTACTCGGATACGAGCGCCTGAATGGGTGCGCGATGCTGTTGGGAAGACTGCAGAATCCCACGGTTCCGGTTCGAATTTCCGTACGATCGTAAGCCGCTATTGCATTTCGCAACAGACGGACCATGTTCATTTCCCACGCGAGGTCCGCCAGTGCCGCTTTGCGTAGGTAGGTTACTTGCGAACGACCTGTCTTCAATTCCTGACTTGTTTTCAGACGACATTCTGTTATAAAAACCGGGTTACCGACCCAGATCCATCCGTCGAGTGAGTACATCGGCTATCTGCCGGGGAGAGCGTCCTGCGTCTGCTCGCCTTCGCGAGTTCAAGGGAGAGCCCTATGTTCCGCACAATGAAAGTTGTTACGGTGTGTTTCTTTGCCTTGTTGATATCAGCAGTTGCATTTGCGCAGGGCGGCGTCGCTACCGGAGATCTTCACGTCAGCGTGAAGGATCCCAAGGGAAGCAGCGTCACCAATGCCACGGTAACGGTCCAGAACGTAGCGAAAGGCGTAGAGCGCACTGCCACCGGCGATGGACAGGGGGGCTACACCACCCAACTTCTGCCGCCGGGCGACTACACGGTTTCGGTCACAGCACCCGGTTTCTCAAAGACGGAGAGCACCGGTGTCTCGATCACCGTCGGCGGGCAGGTTGAGCTCCCAATCACTCTGACCGTGGCGGGCGGAAAGGAAGTCGTCGAGGTCACCTCGCAGACGGAACTCATTGAGACCTCGCGCAGCTCCACCACGGACACGATTGGCGAGCGTCGCATCGACAATCTTCCCATCAACGGACGCAATTACATCAACTTCACTCTCACCGATTCGCAGGTCGTCCGCGACAATGCGCCGAACCTGGGCGCCGCCCCCACTTCGGGCCTGAACATAAGCGGCCAGCGGGCACGATCGAACCTGGTGAACGTCGACGGCGCCGACGCAACAGACAACTCCGTCAATGGCGTTCGTTCCACCGTTTCGCAGGAAGCCGTGCAGGAATTTCAGATCATCACGAATAACTATGCGCCGGAATATGGTCGCGCAGCCGGTGGTGTCGTCAATATCATCACCCGTTCGGGGTCCAACGCGTTCCATGGCGATGTGTTCGGATATCTTCGCAATCGCGCCTTCCAGGCGGTGAATCCGTTCAGCACGGTTCCCAATCCTGCCTATACGCGAGTACAGGCTGGCGTCGCATTCGGCGGAGCGATCAAGAAAGATAAGACCTACTACTTCTTTTCCTACGAAGTCACACGCAGGCATGAAACGGGATTCTCCAGCATCGGTCAGGGCAACTTCGGATTGGTTCCTTTTGACACAGCAACTGTCGGACTTCCGTTGGGCACGTTGCAACTGACGCAAGACCAGATCGGGTTTCTGACGAGTCCAACCACAATAGGGGCAGAGTTGACGGACCCGACCGGAGCCGTTGGTAAAGCTGTTGCCGATTACGCCGCCGCGGCCGGGGCATCCTCGGGGATGGCTGTCAACGGGCAATGGCCAGTAGGGCTGACTGGAGGGTTTCCCGGGCTCGCTGGCTTTCCCAGCAGTTGCAATCCGACACAGACCAAGTGCTTCATTCCCGATTCGTACCAAACCCTCGCCTCGCAGATGGGCAACTTCCCTGTCTTCGAGGGAACCAGCCTTTACTCGCTGCGATTGGATCAGAATGTGGGCTCGAATCACCGCTTGACGTTTCGTGCGAACGTTAGCCCAAGCACCGTCACAGGTATCGAGGTCAGCGGTGAAGATCAGCCAGACGGGCAGAACGCTTATTCGAGAACTTCGCAGACCACCTACCGCGACGTTGCGGGAATGTTCCAGGATACCTGGACGATCGGGAGCAACAAGGTCAACGAATTCCGATTTCAATACGCCCGTCGCGGACTCTCGTATTTCTATAACACCCAGATTCCCGGCGGCTCCGATCCCGCGGTAAACATTCCCGGCTTCGCCTACTTCGGACGCGAACCATATTCTTATATCCAGCGCACGGAGCAACGCTATCAATTCACCGACAACTTCTCGTCTACGATCGGCCGCCACAACACCAAGTTTGGCGTGGACGTTAATTATCTTCCGCTCACCGCGATTTTCACCGTCAACTACGGCGGCGTTTACGACTTTGGGGGCCTCTCTGCTGCCAACGCGATGAGTTCCGGCGATTTCGCCGCTCTGCCCTCGACATTACAGCAGTCAATCCCGCAATTTTCGGCCGTGCAGTCCTACGGGTTTGGAGTACCGGCTCAGTTCGTTCAAGGCCTCGGTAGTCCCAGCGACTCCTTCAAGAACATTCCCATTGGCGCATTCTGGCAGGATTCGTGGCGCGTCAATCCGAATGTCACTTTCAACTACGGCATCCGCTATGACGTTGAGATACCTCCATCCTTCAAGCCGCCGCAGGGACTCGCGGCTCCTGCGTATCGCCTGCTGGGCTTGCAAAAAGGAATTCAGACCGACGCCAACAACATTCAGCCACGCTTCGGGATGGCGTGGGATCCCAAGGGGGACGGTAAAACAGTCGTCCGCGCATCGTATGGAATATTCTATGACCATCCGCTGCTGGGACTTTATTTCCTGGGCGACGCTTCCGACGGTTCCTCCAGCGGACAACTCGCTTTTGGGCCAGGCTCAGTCTGCGCCGGCGCCGGGAGCCCAGGCAATCTGAACGCAGTCTCCATCTTCCAGGGCTTGCCTGTAAACGTGGCGAACCCTGCGAATCCATGTGCTGCAACCTTGAGCCCGGCAGCAGCAACTGCTCTGGGATTTCTCCCCAACCAGCAGCAGTTCGAGTCGCTCAATTTCCCGCAATCAATTTTCCTGAATCAGAACTACCTGAATTCTTCCACCCCGTTCCCGCTGGGATTCCAGCCCTTCGGCTATCCCCAGGCTAAGAACTTTGTATACGCCTACTCGCAGCAGGCAAACCTTAGCGTGGAACGCGATCTGGGCCATGGATTTGCCTTGGACCTCGCCTACAACTTCAATGGCGGGCGTCATCTCAATCGGCCAATCAACGCCAACACCGTTCGCGGCGATCTGATGGTCTCGAACTTCAACGCTGCCCTGGTGGACGCCAGCCTATCGGGCGGCGCTCTGCCTCTGCCTGCCAGTCCGTTCACCGTGAACGGCTGCAGCCCCGGCGGATTGCCGACGAGCCCGCTTCCCTATGTTGACGCATCGCTGATGAATTTCTTCCGCCCCGGTGGAATGAATCCCTCCATAGCCGCTTTTTATAACAGCCCGGCAGTTCCGGGCGGCGCGGGTTGCGTCGCGATCGCACAAGGAATGCTGCGAGGGCTTGCCTCTCAGGGCTTCAACACAAATTGCAGCCCCACCACCTTCGTTGGTTGCGTACCTTTCGGGGATATGGACGCCAACTACTCCAACGGCAGCTCGATCTATCACGGCTTCAGCGCCAACCTCCGCAAACGCTTCAACCAACACTACGAGTTCCTCGCCTCGTATACCTGGTCGCATGCCATCGACGACTCGACCGACTTGCAATCGACCACCGTTCCACAGGACAGCTACTACCCCGGGCTGGAGCGCTCGACCTCGCTCTTTGATCAGCGCCATCGCTTTGTCTTTAGCGGCGTCTACCAGACAGGCAGGCTGCACGGTAATGGCTTCATGAGCAAGGTCTTCAGCTACTGGACATGGGCTCCGCTACTCGAACTCTCGTCCGGTCGTCCGTTCAACATCACCACCGGCGGCGGAGACAATCTGCAACTCGAGTCTTTGACCAGCCGTCCAAATACCACGGTCAATCCTGCCTGCGGTCCGGTGTACAACTCGAAGTACTCGCCAACGGGTCACTTCCAGGAGCCTTGCATCCTCGGCTTCCTCCCGAGTGCGACGCATCCGACGGGAGTTACCCCAACCCTGCTTCAGCTGGACGGCAACCTCGGACGCAACGCTGGGGTCACTCCGTGGACAGCCTTCGGCGATATGCGATTCTCGAAACGCATTCCATTTAGCGAGCGTATCAGCGCGGACTTCATCGTCGACATGTTCAATATTGCCAACAAAAACAATACGGCCGCGGTGAGCCCGCTCTTCACGAACGCAGGACAGGCCACGGCAGCGTACGATCCGCGCCAATTCCAGTTTGCAATGAAAGTGAACTGGTAAGCGGCTCGCCAATAAAATCAGGTTCACGCCGGCGCGAGTGCGATGCCATACCTGGTGCGATGTCCGATGCGAGTCCGATGAACCGAGCGGTGCAATGTCTCGGTGTGGATGTCATCCTGAGGAGGGCGACAGCCCTCCGCGGGACCTTACGACGTCATAAAGTGCTGACGCAGAAGCCAAGACCGAATCCGCTGCCTGCACCATGCGTATTCCTCGCAACCACATAAAAGCCTGCCGCCCACGTACGGTCCATCACGCCGGCTTCGCCGCCGTTCAGGATGACAAGTGCACGCAGAGCAATCAGGCGGCTATGCCGCCGAAGCAACTCGGCAGACAAGCTAATGAGTAGAATCGAAGACTAAGTCCGTCGTCGAAAGGCGCGCGATGCCCAATTCAGAAATCGTTTCTAACTCCCTAACTCCGCCGAACCCGCTGCCATCTCCAGCCGCTCCCAATACCATCTTTCGCGGGCCGAACGGAATCCGCGCCGGCTGGCGGGCGCTGATGTTCCTGGCAATCGCCGCGGCCATCTTGTTCCTTTCCAGTCTTGTAATCGGCGTGATCCTGAGGGCGTTACACAACGGTGAACGCGTACAGCTTGGCCTGGGCTCTGGCCTCACCCCTTTGAGCCTGAGCGCGATGGAAGGCAGCATACTCGTTCTCAGCGCTGCCGCTGCACTGATCATGTCGCGCATTGAGCATCGCAAGTTTGGCGTCTACGGGCTCCCGGCGCGATTCGCCTTCGGCAGAAATTTCTGGATCGGTGCTCTGGTCGGATTTCTCGCAATCAGCGGCTGCCTGCTGGGCATCGCTGTTTTTCACGGATTTCGTCTGACTGGCATGGCCATCCATGGCAACACATTGCTCATGGCCACCGCAGCCTGGACCGTGACCTTCATTCTCGTTGGTCTTGCTGAAGAATTTGCCTTTCGCGGATACCTTCAATACACGCTCACCACCGGGATGGGGTTCTGGCCGTCGGCACTCCTGCTATCCGCAATCTTCGGACTCGCGCACGCCGGCAACCCCGGAGAGAGTAAAGCTGGATTATTCTCTGTGGTGCTATTCGGCCTCTTGTTCTGCCTATTCCTGCGCCGCACCGGCAACCTCTGGTGGGCCGTAGGTTTTCACGCGGGATGGGATTGGGGCCAAACATTCTTTTACGGAGTTCCCGACAGCGGCATCCCGCCCTACCACAATTTGTTTAATTGCACGTTTGCGGGAAAGGCGTGGCTTACCGGAGGTAGCGTGGGACCCGAAGCGAGTATCTTCACCCCGATCGTGCTCTGTATTGTTGCGATTCTGTTCGCCCGCCGCTATCGCGAGAGTCGCTATCTGGCGCCGTAATACGGCTCAAAACTGGAACACAAGTCCCATTGTCGGCGTAATTGGCAAACCCTGTAGGCTCTTCACCAACGCGTGCCCGGTGGTGGGATCGATCCCCGATTCGTAGGCGAAGCGTCCGTTGTAGTGATTGGTAAGGTTCAGCACTTCTCCGTAGAGCGTAAGCTTCCATTTCTGAAAGGCCCAGTCCTTATCTGCTCGAACGTCCAGTCGCGCATACGTTCCCAGGCGTTCATTGTTAATGCCGGTGGCAACGAATTGCCCATCGCCCAACTGCACGAATGTTCCACTGGGAATGGGGAACCCTGAACCATACAGAAATTTTCCACTCAGGTTGAGGCTCGGACGCAGGCGGTACATTCCGAACATATTCAAGGTGTGCCGCTGATCTTCGAGGGTCGAATAATAGAAACCCGAATCGAAGAAAAGCTGGTACGGGGCATAGGGCACGTTAATCTGATATTGCCGCTGTTGTGCCTTCAGCAGCGTGTATCCGATCCAGCCAGAGAGCCGGTTGGCACTTCGCCGCTGCAGAATCAATTGCAATCCGTGAGAGTACTCGCGCTCGAACGTGCCACCCGCGATGGGTTGCAATACCGGGCACGATTGCGGATTTTGCTGGCTCAGCGTAGCGGCTCCGAACGCATAGAAATCCTTGCGCTGAAAGGCCTCGAGCCTGATCCTCGTGTTCTCGCTTATTCTTTGCTCCACCGCTGCCAGGTAGTGTTCCGCCTTCGGAGGCATTCCGCCCTCGATGGCGCATTCGCCCGGCGGCGGTCCTATCGCAGACTCGGAGAATTGCGCATAACGCGCGGCGGCAAACTGAAGTTCCATTGAGCGGGTCGCGCGCAATGCTAGTGAAATTTGCGGCGAAAACCGCTGCGGAAGGTATGACTGAAAGCGGTCCCAGCGTACGCTGCCCACTACGTGAACGAACCCATCAAGCGCCGAAGCCGATTGCTGCACGAAAGCGCTCTGACGAAGCCCGGTTCCGGCCAACGAATACGATTGCAGACTTCCACCGTTCGTGACGCCAACCTGGTACAAACTGTCCCGCAAACCTCGCTCCGACAAGCCAGCCTGCAGAAGCTCATTCCGGCCCCATGCCCACGACACTCCGCCGCCGCCAACCCACTCACGATGGTCCGTCTTCGTTAGAAGAACGTCGGCATTGTTGAATAATTGATCGGGCTCACGGATGTAAGCCGTGCGCGCATCGACCAGCAGCCGCGGGTTCACGGTCCAAGCCCATCCCGCACGCGCAAACGTAAAATCGCTCTTCCCGTTGGCGTACTGAATATTGGCGAGCGACGCCGGATCGCTCATCGCCATATTGGTGTGACCATCTGTCGCGAACAGGTTTATGTTTTGGTGCGGTGTCAGGTCATAGTTCAGCTTCAAATCCGCGTCTTCAAAACCCACATCGGCGGCATCCTGCACACGGCTGCGGATCAGATAGTTGATGTAGCTTTTGCGCGCTGAGGCCAGCCACGATCCTCGCTTCTGCCCCAGCCCCCCTTCACCAAGAAGCTCGGTGGCCGCTATGCCCGTTGAAATTCGGAACAGCGGAGAACCTCGGCTGCCCTCACGTGTGTGGACATCGAGCGCCGCCCCATCGTTATCGCCGTACTTCTCCGGATATGCCGCCGGCAGAAGTTTCATCTCGTCCACCACTTCGCTGGTCAGCACCCCGAGAGATGCTCCTTCGCTGAAGTTTCCGATCTCGTGAAATGGATTCAGCACCAGCACATCGTCCAGATAAATGCCGACATCGTCGAAGGGGGCGCCCATCACCGAAAACTCGGCGAAGAACTCGTTGTTTCCTTCCGCAGAAACCCCCGGCAGCGTCTGCACGGCGCGGAATGGATCGTCGGCAAATACGGTCGAGGCCTCGCGAATTTCCGAACTTGTCAGAGTCAATTCGTTCGTCGCCGGAGAGTCGGAGATCTGAAAGATATCTCCGTGCACCTCGACCTGATCGGTGTGACGGAAATTGTCGGGCACTAGCGTGATGGAGAATTCCTTCACATCAGCCGTGCCGTCGACCGTGAATGGGATGGTGGAGAGGCGGTAGCCAACCGCGTTGACGCGAAGAGTATAGCTACCGGTTGCAAGATTGGAGATGCTGAATTCGCCGGTATCCGAAGTCACAGCCACGGCCTTGGTTTCCAACACCATGACTTCGACTCGGCCCAGAGCCTCGCCACCGACGACGTTGGTCACCTTCCCTTTGATTTCGGCAGCATGCGCCGTTCCCGCCGCCAGCAGGAACAAGACGCAAAGCCACCGTACGATCACTCTTCCCAAAAGCCACTCACCCCAGACGAAAGACCCCTTGCAGAATACCTGTTTGCGACGCTGAAGTGCGACTGCCGGTCCGAAAAATGAATGAATTAAGGAGTGGGCGATCTGCCCGGATTGCAGCCCTTCTCGCGGGGAAGCCGGCGCCCCGGTGATACACTTTCTCTTCACCCATCCTTGGCGCTTGCCCGGAGTTTGCTCCCAAATGTCAGATACCCAAACGCCTGGCGCGCGGACGCGTGTCATCCGCGAGCCCCAACGTGCCGTCTACGATCGCGAGACGCTTAACCGCATCCTCGATGAAGGATTCATCTGCCATGTCGGCTTCGCGGTCGACGGCCAGCCCTACGTGATTCCGACATCCTACGGCCGCAAAGACGCCAACCTGTACATCCACGGATCGGCTGCGAGCCGCATGCTCCGTCAGATGAAAGAAAGTATTCCCGTTTGCGTCACGGTCACTCTTCTCGACGGACTCGTGCTCGCTCGCTCCGTCTTTAATCACTCGATGAACTATCGTTCGGTAGTGATCCTCGGAAAGGCTACGCTCGTGGACGACCCGCCGGAGAAGTTAGAAGCGCTGCGCACGCTTTCCGAGCACATTCTTCCCGGTCGCTGGGCGGATTCTCGCCAGCCGAACGAGCAGGAACTCAAAGCCACTTCAGTTTTGCGCCTGCCCATCGAAGAATTCTCGGCCAAAGTACGCACCGGCCCTCCCATTGACGATGCCGAAGATATGACTTTCCCCACTTGGGCCGGAGTCGTTCCCCTGCACATGAAAGCAGGAGAACCGGTTAACGATCCGGATTTGAATCCGGGGCAAGAAGTGCCGGAGTACGCACAGAACTACACCCGTATACGCTGAGGCGCCGAAGGAACGGGCAACTGCTTATGTGGAGACAGCCGCCCTCGGCTGTCCCTGCATAAGGCTGCTCAAGGGATCAATAGCAGCTTTCCTGCCAGCGTCCGCGCTTCCATATCGTGGTGGGCCTGCACCGCTTCGGCGAGTGGATACTTCTTCGCGATCCGGGTCTGAAGTTTTCCTTCCTCGATGAGGCGGAACAGATCGCTCGTCCGCGCCAGCAGTTCGTCGCGAGTCGCCGTGAAGTGCGCCAGCGTTGTCCGTGCCATGTACAACGATCCTTTTTCCGACAGCTTCGCCGGATCCACCGGCGGCACCGCACCGCTCGACATGCCATAGATCACCAGCATGCCGCGCGTCCGCATGACATTCAGATTTTTCTCAAACGTGGCCTTACCCACTCCGTCGTAGACCACATCGACGCCTTTGCCATCAGTCAAGCGCTTCACTTCTGTTTCGAAATCCTGACGCGTGAAGACAATGACCTGGTCGGCTCCTGCATCTTTCGCGAGCCTCGCCTTCTCATCACTTGATGCGGTTCCGATCACGCGCGCCCCGACCGCATGCGCCATCTGCACCACTAACATGCCGACGCCACCGGCCGCCGCATGCACCAGCGCCGTCTCGCCCGCTTTCAACTTGTGCGCATCGTTGACAAGATAATGCGCGGTGAGCCCGTGCATCATCGCTGCGGTCGCCTGCTCGTCGCTCACCGACGCTGGCACAGGCACAAGGTGCTCCTCGGGCGCAGCAACGTATTCGGCGTATGACCCCAGCGTTCCGCTCCACGCCACGCGGTCTCCAACCTCCAATGCCTTAACCTGCGGTCCCAAAGCTGTGACCACGCCAGCGCCCTCCTGACCGGGTGTAAAGGGAAGCGGAGTCCTCAGCCGTCCGTCGCGGAACTGCGCGTCAATTGAGTTCACGCCCGCGATGTTGATCTTCACCACCGCTTCCGATCCCTTGGGCTGCGGAACCGGCATCTCCGCCATTTGCATGACCTCCGGCCCGCCCGCACGCTGCACGCGAATCACTTTCATGTCTGTCCCTTCATGCGCTCACTCCTTGTCATCCTGAGGAGGGCGATAGCCCTCCGAGGGACCTTACGAAAAATATGCAGCACCGATGCTGCAACCGAGCGCAGAGTTTCCGTTTAGCTCAAGATGACGTATAGACCTACGGTATCAACAGCAACTTCCCCGTAGTCTTCCGCCCTTCCAGTTCCCGATGCGCCCGCTGCGCCTCGGCCAGCGGATAAGTATGCGCAATCCGCAGCTTCAGCTTCCCTGACGCCATCATTCCAAAGACCGCGCCCGACCGCGCCACCAGCTCTTCGCGCGAAGCAATGTAATTCCCCAGCGAAGGCCGCGTCAGAAAAAGCGACCCCTTCTGCGTGAGAGTAATCGGATCCAATGGAGCCACCGCTCCACTCGATCCGCCAAACAATGCCATCATCCCGCGCGGACGCAGCACGTTCAGCCCTTTCTCGAACGTGGTCTTGCCCACCGAGTCGTATACGACATCCACGCCCTTGCCGCCTGTCAGGCGTTTGGTCTCGGCTTCAAAATCTGTTTGCGTATAAAGAATGATTTCGTCCGCGCCAGCCTCTCGCGCCAGCCTGGCTTTCTCGTCGGTCGAGACCGTGGCGATCACGCGCGCGCCGATATTGTGCGCCATCTGCACCAGCAACGCTCCTACGCCACCGGCCGCAGCATGCACCAGAGCCGTCTCACCCTCCTTCAACGGATACGTGTCGTGCGTCAGATAGTGCGCCGTCATCCCCTGCAGCATGGCAGCCGCCGCCTGCTGATCGCTCACTCCCGCCGGGATCGGCACCAGGCGATCCGCGGCGACCGGCGTATATTCCGCATACGCTCCCAGCAGGTGGCTCCACGCCACGTGGTCACCGACTTTCACCGACTTCACATTGCTGCCCACGGCCGTCACGACGCCCGCTCCCTCCTGTCCCGGAGTAAACGGTAGCGGCACTTTGTATCGCCCCTCTCGGTGATACACATCGATAAAGTTCACACCCGAAGCGGACAACTTCACCACCGCCTCATTCGCCTTCGGCTCGGGAACGGGCAAATCTACCAGTTCCATCACCTCAGGCCCACCAGTTTGCTTGACTTGTATGGCTTTCATGACTCTTTCGATTCGAGGAATCCTCTGAAGGTTCGCGACCGGAGATTTTACGCCAAGGGAGGGACTATTCGCTGGGATCGATCTGAATGACCGTGATCTTCCCATCGTTGTAGACGGCGAAACGTCGGTTTGCGGCATCCGTCGCCAAGGGTGGAGTTGTCGCGTTCCAGATTATGCTGGACGCCGTCTTGCCCGTATCCAGATCATCCCAGCGAGAGAGCACTTCTCCGGATTCCAGCGAGATGAGGCGAGGATGGCCGCAGAAACAAACCGCCTGCTCCTCCCCTATGGGCATCATTCTGCCGGCGACCTCACCCAGCACAAACGACTTTACGTAGGTCCGAGTGACAACGTCGTAGACGGCGATGCCGCGCGCATGCAGCCTGGGCTCGATCGCAGCGTCTTCCGGGTCCAGGACGGAGTCTTCTTCGGAACCTCCACCCAAGAGAACGCGCTCTGCCGTTTGCCAACACGCCGAGTCCTCCTCGGCCAGCGATACATTTCGCGAAGCAGGAGCAGTGCTATCCAAACTGTCGAGATGTTCGGTGTTCCTCAGCGCCTCGGAGATGTCGTAGTAGATGACCGCGCTCAACGGATGCCAGATCCAGCCGGCACTTAACAGCCGGGTGCCGTTCGCATTCACCATCAATCGAGAATGAAAAAAATCCGCCGGCTTCCTCTCGCCTTGTGTAAGCCGAACCCCGGTGTCGGCATCCTCGACATCAATCTGGCAATAATTTTCCGGGCAGTGTGCGATCAGAGTTCGACCATCCTCGGCACGCCAGATGCAGATGGGATATTCGTAGGCATGAGCATGATAGAAGCTACGATTGAGCTCTCGCAGAAGCTTGCCGTCCCGCAACACAAGCGCCTTGGTTCCACATCGCTGATAAATGACGGCGTATCCACCGTCGGGCGTCGCGCAGGCTGCGTCAAACGGATAGGCCCAATTGACTCTGGAAGGCTTGGACTTTCCGTCCAGGAAGAAAGTCGCTCCGCCCGCTACCCAGTCGACCAAAGTGTCGCCCTGCCACACCAGCGATCTGACATGATTGGCGGGAATTTCGGTACGGGAGATCTTCATTCGATCGCGCTATCGCTTCTTCAGCTCTGCCGTCCAGTTCTGAATCACCGTCACTGGGAGCTTTCCGCTGACTCCGGTCGTGATCAAAATGAACCGCTAGCCGTCCTTCGTCACCGCGTACTGAGCAGGAGCGATTGAAGGAGACAGACTGCTCACCTCAAATGTTGGGTGGATCTGTCCGACCTGAAAACTTGTACCCTCAGCGCTGACTTCGGCGGCGAACTCCTCATCGACACCCGGCGTGTTGTAATAGATTTCTTTCCCGTCTCCGCGCCAGCGCGGCAGATGACCGCTATTCGACGAGATCTGCCACTTCGCTCCCGTCCACGGGAAAGGCGCGACATAGATTTCCTGCCGGCCACTTTCTTCGGAGGCATATGCTACCCACTTCCCATCCGGAGAAAACTGCGCAAATGCTTGATTGCCAACTCCCGCGTAATACGGATAAGGCTTGCCATCTCCAAACAATGGCAAAACCCACAAGTCCATACCGCTCGCGACCGACGGGTTGCCTTTACTGAAAATCAGAAGCCGCCCGTCCGGCGACCAATCATCCAGATCCTGGCCGACGCCATCTGCGGGATTCAGGTCGAGCAGTTTCTTTTCTTCCCCAGAGCCATCAGCCGCCTTCTCCATGATCGCGGTTGGAACGCCGACTCCGACGGTCCCGCTCAAGTAAGCGATTCTCTTTCCATCCGGCGACCATACCGGATCGTAATACGATCCGTTGTAGGTCAGACGATTGCGCGTTCCCCGCGCCACATCCACCACCCAAATCGTTCCGACCGCCGCGGAAACATTAACAATCGCAGCTTTCTTGTCATCCGGCGAAAGCTGAATTTCGTCATAGGCGTCAGGATCTAGTAGATCTCCCAACACCTTGCCGGTGCGGTCCATCCAGGTCAGTCGCATCCCCCCACCGGCGGTCCCCGGCTGATAGAGCAGTGTGCCATCATCGGATGCCGAGAAGGTGCCTCGCCAGATGGTTCCGTCCACCTGGACATCGTCATTGAGCACCATAGCCTCGCCCTTGAGTTCTCCGGAAGAAGGCTCAAACGGTTGCGCTACAAGCGCGTTGTCGCGAACGTACACAAGATATCCGGAGGCGAAGATTGCGTTGGAGAAGCTCCGTAGTACCAGCCGATTCTCTTTCCCATCCAGGGAGGCCCAAAAAACCGCGGTATCCGGATCCGCCAATGTGGTGTGCGTGGCCGCCAAATATAGGAAATGTTTCCCATCGGGCAGAAAAAATGGCCAGCGGTGCGTCGTATACCTTCCAGTTAACTTGGTCACCGCCACGGGCGTGCCGCCGCTTGCATCCACTCGGCTCAGCGATGCAGTCGTCTGCTCGGAAAACAAAATCGCCCCGTCGCGATTCCAGGCTCCCCCGCGCCCGACCGGAGCCTCGCACAGGATGGCCGGCGGTCCTCCTGATACTCCCACTCGCTTCAACTTGCCGTCTGCAAAAAACGCAATCGATTTGCTGTCAGGAGACCAGAAGGGAAACGTCGCCCGCTCCGTTCCCGGAATCGGCTGCGGCACCAGCTTATCCATGGACCTCAGGTAAAGCTGCTTCTCGCCTTGCCCCCTGGCAGAAAACACCACGGCCTTCCCGTCCGGAGAAATCACCGGCGGCCCGGCTTCATCGCCGACAAAATTGAACTGCAGCTTTTCCGACGGAACAATCTGCGTGCGCACCACGGCCTTGCCGCCGCCGGAAAGCCCGAGAACCAGGCTGAGAACGACGATCGCAATGATGGCCATCCCCAGGAACATCCACGGCAGCCACGCATTGACTCGCGCGCCGCCCGTACTGCCGATTTGTGGAACTGCATACGCCCCCGACGCTCTACCCTCCGCGATCCACTTCAATTCGCTGGCCAGATCGCCCGCACTTTGCCAACGTTCGTCCGGATCTTTCGCCAGACACTTCTTGATCGCCCGCTCCAGCGACGCCGGCGTCAGTGGCTGCAGCCCACGGATCGGTTCCGGCTCTTTCTCCAATATCGATGCCGCGACAGAGACAAGCGTCTTGCCCTCGAAGGCACGCTTACCGCTGACCATCTCGTAGAGCACGGCGCCCAGGCTGAAGATGTCGCTGCGCGCGTCCGCATCTTTGCCCTCGACTTGCTCGGGCGACATGTACTGAAATGTTCCGACAATCGTTCCCTGCTGCGTCAGCGGCGTGGCGTGAGAACTGGTCAGCGTTGCTGTGAGCTCGACCGACACCGGCTTCGGCGGATTCATTCCCTTGGCCAACCCGAAGTCCATCAGCTTCGCGCCCGACTTCGTCAGCATGATGTTGCCCGGCTTCAGATCGCGATGCACCACTCCACAGCGATGCGCCGCCTGCAGGCCAGTCGCGATTTCGGCTCCATAGCGCAGCACCTGATCGAGCGGCAGCGCCCCGCGGCGCAAACGCTCGGCCAGCGTCTCGCCTTCCAGCAACTCCATGACGAGATAGCGCACGCCATCCTGCTGGCCCACGTCATGTAACTGGCAAATATTCGGATGATTCAGCGAAGAGATGGTGCGGGCCTCGCGTTCGAAGCGCTCGCCGGCATCGGCCTTGTCGGCCAGATGAGCCGGAAGAATCTTGATGGCAACGCTGCGATCCAGACGAGTATCGCGGGCGCGATACACCTCGCCCATGCCGCCTGCTCCAAGCGGCGTGGCGATCTCATACGGCCCAAGTCTTGCGCCGGAAGGCAGCCCCATATGCGGGGATTATACCTAGTCGATTGACTCAACCTGCCGTCGATACACAGCTACTTCCCTGTTGCTTTCCCAGAGGAAGTATGGCACTCTCCTATGGGAACCCCAAAGGACCCGGCGCCCATGAAGCAGAAACCCGATGTTCAGCAGGGAACCCTCGCTCTGATGGTCCTCAAGACCCTCGAAGTTTTGGGCCCCCTGCACGGATATGGCGTTGCTCGTCGGATCGAACAAATCAGCGGAGATCTGCTCTCAGTAAATCACGGCACTTTGTATCCCGTCCTGCTTCGGCTCGAGCAGGAAGGCGCTATCGAGTCTGAGTGGGGCGCCTCTGAAAATAACCGGCGCGCGCGCTATTACCATCTCACGCGAGAGGGGCGCCGACAGCTTCAATCCGAGCTTCAGGACTGGCATCAAACCACCGAGATCATTGCTCGCTTCCTTTCGGCGAAAGCAGAGGATTTGGCATGAGTTCCATTCGGCGCCTTTGGACGCGGACGCTCAATCTTCTATTGAGGACTACTGGCGACCGCAGACTGCGCGAGGAGATGGAGCACCACATCGCACTGCAAACCGATGAGAACTTGCGCGCGGGCATGTCCGTATCTGAGGCTCGCCGGCAAGCCCTCCTGAAGTTCGGCCCAGTCGAGGCTTTTCGGGAGAGCTATCACGCCGAAGAAGGCTTGCCGACGATCGAAACTATCCTGCAAGACTGCCGGTATGCGGTTCGCATGCTGTTCCGGTCTCCGGTACTCAGCATCGTCGCTGTGCTGACGCTTGCTCTCGGCATTGGAGCCAATACCGCCATCTTCAGTTTCATCGATGCCGTCATGTTGCGGACGCTTCCGGTGAAGGATCCAGAACGGCTCGTCAAGTTTGGTGTCGAAGACTGGGGCGGCATTACCGACAGCTTTGCCTGCACCGAACTTTATTCCTACCCGTTTTACCGGCAGTTTCAGCGCGACAACCAGGTCTTCTCCGGGACGGCCGCCATTCTGAGCATGATGAATGATGTCCACGGTTTCATCAACAATCGGAAGGAGTCTGAATTAATCCACGTCCAAACCGTCTCCGGTACATATTTCCAGACACTCGGCGTCGGTCCCCAGATCGGCCGAGTGATCGACGAAAATGACGATTCCACTGAAGGCGATCATCCCGTACTGGTCATCAGCAACAATTTTTGGAAGCATCGTCTGGGCGGTGATCCTGCCGTCCTCGACCACAAGATTAAACTCGGGGACACCGTCTTCAATATCGTCGGCGTTATGCCTGCGGAGTTCTTCGGAACGAAGGTCGGAGCGGCTCCCGATATGTGGACCCCGCTCTCGATGATGGCGTCGATTCCCCCGGGCTGGAATGGCCGCAAGGAGAACTTCTCCGAATCTCTTTACATCATCGGGCGCCTGAAGCCGGGCGTCACAATCGAAGAAGCCACGGCGAACGCCAATGTTCTGTTTCCGCAGATCTTGCACAGCTTCCCGGACGCCAAGCTCAGCCAGGACAACCTTGATCGTTTATCCCACGCGCGCGTGCCATTGAAATCCCTGGCTCGTGGCGTTTCTGACCTACGCGATGCGTACTCGGAACCGCTGAAAGTATTGATGGTCATCGTCGCGCTGGTTCTCCTGATCGCGTGCGCTAACATTGCGAACCTGCTGCTGGCCCGCTCGACTTCACGGGCGCGCGAGTTGGCAGTTCGGCAGGCGCTGGGCGCTGCGAGGATCCGCATTATCCGTCAATTGCTCACCGAGAGTCTGCTCCTCGCTCTTGCCGGAGGAGCACTCGGCATCGCATTCGCGCTCTTCGCGAATCGTGTGCTGCTGCACATGATTTCGTCGGGATCGGAGACGATTGCTCTCGATGTCTCACTCAACCTTCGCCTGCTGGCCTTCACTTTCGTCGTCACCGTTTGCACGGCCTTATTGTTCGGAACGCTCCCCGCACTGCGAGCCACCCGGCTGGAACTAACCAGCACTCTGAAGAGCGGCCGTGGCACATCGACATTTGGCGCGCGCACTCCACTCTCCAGAGTTCTGGTGATCTCACAGGTTGCGCTGTCCCTGGTACTGACTGTTGGGGCTTGTCTCTTCCTGCGCACGTTAAACAATTTGAGCCGCGTGGACACCGGCTTCGACAAGCAGAATGTGTTGCGCCTCGACATTGACTCTTCCGCAACGGGCTATGGCGAAGACGATCCGCGCATGAGGAGTCTCCTTCATCAGATAGAGGAACGGGTGAGTTCGCTACCCGGCGTGGAGGCGGCCAGCTTTTCCGCTTTTACATTTGGCGAAGGGAGTTGGAATAGCGCAATCTCTGTTCCGGGGATGCCTTTCAATCGAAAAGTGAATGTAAAGCACAACGAAATCGGCAATGACTACTTCAAAGTGATGCGAATTCCGTTGATCGCGGGGCGCCAGTTCGGTCCGCAGGATACGACCAAATCCCAGCCAGTGGCAATCATCAGCGAATCCATGGCGCGGAATCTTTTCCCGGCCGGATCTCCGATTGGCCGTACTTATTCGATTGGTTCTCCCGATGGAATGGAGGTACCGGTCGAGAAGCAGGTGATCGGCGTTGCGAGAGATGTGAAGTTCAACAACGTCGCGGAAGACCTCGAATACATCGACTACCTGCCATACACCCAGCGCGGTTGGGGATTCGGCGACTTCGAGGTTCGATACGCGGGCAACTTCGCCGCTGTCGCCGCCGAAGTGCAGCAGGCGATTCACTCGATCGACCGCACCCTGCCGATCTCGAACGTCACTACCCTCGAGGAACAAGTCGCCCGCTCTTATTCAAACCAGACGATCATCGCCCAGCTTTCGGCGTTCTTCGGTATCGTCGCCGTGTTCCTCTCCGCCATCGGGCTCTACGGCATCATGTCCTATCTCGTCAGCCGCAGAACGGGTGAGATCGGAATTCGAATGGCGCTCGGCGCCGATCGCTCCGAAGTCCGATGGCAAGTGATGCGCGAGGTCGTTCTCTGGATCGCCATAGGAATCGTCATAGGGCTACCGATAACCCTTGGAGGAGGTCGTCTGGTGCGAACCATGTTGTATGGCCTGACCGGCTCTGACCCATGGAGTCTGGTTGCCGCCGCTGTAGCGCTACTGATCGCAGGATTGGCCGCTGGATACTTGCCAGCCCGCAGAGCTTCGCGCGTGGAACCTACGGTTGCACTTCGCTATGAGTAGGTGAAAGCAGCGTAGACGTCAGGACCGCCTGGGCTTCTTTTCATCCTCGTGCAGACCAGCGGCCGCCCGGATCGCCCGTCCTAGTTCTTCCGCCGAAAACGCAACAGCCTCGGCCCCCGAAGCAGACTGGCTCTCCTCACCGGCGCTTCCGACGAACCGATACCCACGTCCTACGACCGTTTGCAGCAACTGCGGCTGCACCGAATCATCGTCAAGCGCCCTACGGATTTTGCGAATGGCTGTGTTGATCCCCTGCTCCACGTCCACGAATACATGGTTCCCCCATAGCCTGTCGGCGATTTGCTCGCGCGTGATCAACTGACCCGGATTTTCCGCGAGAAACATGAGCAACTGCAGCGGCAATCCTTCCAGGCGGACGGGCTTGCCATTGCGACAAAGCTGGAAACGTCCGAAATCAAGCTCGAATTCGCCGAAGCGGGTTTTCTTTTCGGGCATTGAACGAGGGTCCTTCTCGGGGGGTTCGATAATTTTGGTATGAGGCTTGGAGACTGTCAAGCTACCTGCATTCCGATCGTGGGACGGTGTGAATTCCATTTCACGCGTGGTCATCCTGAAGGACCGCGCACTGAGCCCTTCAGATCAATTCAGATCGCTTCAGACTGCCTCCATGGACCTTTCTTTCGTACAGGGGCAATATGGCGTTGCTTCCCCGCTGGAATGCAGGGTCTCAAGGAGGCGATGTATGAAGTACGCAAGGTTGTTCGCGATAGCTCTCACATTTATGCCGCTGCTCGCTGCGGCTCAGTTCAATGGCCGTTCACAAATTGTGGCCCATGTGCCATTCGAGTTTCGAGCCGGTAACAAGCTTATTCCGGCCGGAGAGTGCATAGTGGAATCGCTTTTGCCCAATGGCTCTACTTTGGTGGTCCGCAATCTCCACGCCCGGATCAGCCTGCTCTCTTCCGCCGCACCCAAACAGTTGGCGCGCCCGTCGGATCATTTCGCGCTGGTGTTTCACAAATATGGCGACCGCTATTTCCTCAGCGGCGTGAAGGTTGAGGGGATTCGATACATGTACAGCTTGCCGGAGAGCGGGGCTGAGGCTGAACTCCGCGCCAAGGCCGTCCCCGCTTCCGAGCAGATATTGCTTGCCGCTCAGTAGCCTAGGCCAAGCGGGTATGAGGGTTCGGCAGTTGGGGGACCGCCGAACCCTGCGTGCCTCGCTCGCGTTGCGAAATTCCAGACTTTACTCACCCTGACCTCTCGTGCACTTCGGCATCCGAAAGAAGATGCCGAAGTTTCTTGACCTGATTCGCTCCTTCTTACCCAACGCTCTCCCGCTCAGCTTCTCTCGCCTCTGCTACACTTTGACCTTCCCGCAATCAAGGAGCTTTCCATGGCCGAAAAGACGCCCCAGACTTTCGCCAATCACACCCGGTTTGATCCGCTGTTTCATTTTTTCCTGGGCCCGATCTTCATACTCGGGCTGATCCTTGCGCTCATCAACTTCTTCTACCATCTCCCGAACAGAAGCGTTCATCACAGTGTTCATGCCTTCCTCATCGTCCTGTTGGCAGCCGCCTTGCTGGTTCTGGCATTCAAGACGCGGCTCTATGCGCTCAAGGTGCAGGACCGGGTCATTCGCTTGGAAGAGCGCCTCCGCCTGATGCAGATTCTCAGCGAGCCCTTGCGCTCGCGTATTCCAGAACTCACCGAGGGCCAACTTGTGGCTCTTCGCTTCGCCTCTGATGCCGAGGTGTCGAAACTGGTCGAGCGCGCCCTGAACGAGAAACTCTCGCGGGTGGATATCAAGAAATCCATCCAGAACTGGCGGCCGGATTATTGGCGAGTCTGAGTAGCCCCGGGCGCCACAGGTCTGCTGTTGCCGACGAACGGGCAACTTAGCTGATAGTGCAGACAACAAGAAAGCCGTGAGATGAAAATTCCCGAGCAGGCGTTCTTGGTCGGCCTGGTTTGGCTAGCTGTCTTCTTTCAGATCGGCATGTGGCGGGAATTGCGCCAAGGCACGAAAGGCCGCAGTTTTTATCGCTTTGGACTAATCTTCTGCTGCTGCATGGAAGCGCTATCTCTGCATAACTTCGCGTTGTTGTATACCCAATCCGCCGCATTGGCCGTTACTGGATCCGTAATTGGTGCGCTCGCCTGTCTAGGCATTGCCTATGGCGTCGCCCACGCGCCGAGAAGAAGAGGGCCAAGATAATTCAGGCCGCCCGCTGCGCTCCATCCTGCAGAAAGGCTTCGAGCGAGTACTGGAGCATACGCTGCATCCGGTCGTGCACCTCGATCAGGTCCGGAATTAAATTGCTGACATCGATCGAGAGCAGATTCTTTTGCATGCAATCCGCTACCACGCTATGCAGGATGCGCGTCTCTTCCAGCAGCATCGAAATTGTGTAACGCTGCTGCCTGCGCGTCTTTCCGTGTTCGTCCGCCGCCGACCGAGCCCGAGGCTGCGCTTGCTTTCCCGAATCCATTGGGCGCACCATCTCGTCTAACACCAACGGCAAGTGATCAATCCGTTCCTCTCGGGACAACGGAATTTTCATGATTTCCGGGTGTGCTTCCACGGACTTGTACCACGCTTCGACGATCTCTTCCCGGTTCTTCGCAATGACCTCGTTCAGCCGCTCGGTCATGATTGCCGTCGGCTTCCTCCGCCGCTTAAGGTTTTGCCGGATCAGCTCGACTACCTTTTTCGGTTCTGTGGGCTTGACGAGAAAATCATCAACTTGCTCGTGAATGGCCCGCAATGCCGCCTGGAACGCCGGATATCCCGTCAGAATGAATGTCACCGCTTTAGGTTGAATGCGGCGCATCGCACTGACAATCGTGAACCCATCACTAGGCTCTCCAATGTTCAGATCGGCAATCAGCACGTCGTATTTCTCCGACGTGATCTTCGCAAGCGCTTCCGGGACAGTGGCAGCCACGGCGACATCAAAGCCTTCCACATTCAGAATCGTCGACCACATATCCCGCAACATGCGTTCATCGTCGACAAACAGGACCCGGATTCCTTCTGGCATGGCGCGCTCTCCGAACAAACACGAAACTTACGATGCATTTGACCGGAGGTGTTTTGCCGGAATTCGAGTGTGCCAACTTTCCGTATTTCGCTGGCGCTCCGACATTACGACGAGGTGTTTTTTTGTGACGCAGTTCTACTTCCCTAAGGCTCTATTCTGTGGGAAATACGCGCTCTCAGGCATAAACCTTAGATTCTGCGTCCTCATCTGATCGCGCATGAAACCGGAGGAACGTGAACGCATGTACCAGCTGTGCGCTTTGATCGAAAAAGAGAAAGATCACAGCCGATTTCTAAAGCTCATAAACGAATTGAATGAGCTCCTTGAACGCAAAGAACAACAGCTGGAAGACAAGAAAGAGGACAAACAGGAAGCCTAGCCAGCTCTTCCATCATTCACCTTCACCATCTTTAGTCTCTATTCAGTTTCCGGGATTTCAGCCTGAGGGAGGTTTACCCATTGAATACGCGAATAAAGATCGAGCACAGCCCGTACTCTGCTACTACGCTGATGGATTCGCCCTATTTCGAGTGACAGGGAAGGTTGTTAGTTTCCTTATATGCCACTCGCTGTAAAGCAATATGGCGTTAGTGTTTCAATTCGCGGCGCGGGCCAGGCCTCATGGGAGGACGCGGATGACCGTTTGGTCAGTGCTGATCGTGGATGACAGCCCGGCTATTCGCAAAGTCATTTGCCAACTTTTCACCCGCGAAGGAGATTTCGAGGTCTGCGGCGAAGCCGAGAATGGTCAGGAAGCCATCGAGATGGCTCAGCAACTGAAACCGGCCCTGATCGTCACAGACCTGTCGATGCCGGTCATGAACGGATTGGTAGCCACGCGCACTCTGAGGCGGATAATGCCCGACGTCCCCATCATCCTCTATTCAGCCCACATCGATTCGTTCGTAGAAAAAGAGGCATTCGCGGCTGGAGCCTCGGCCGTGGTACCCAAATCAGACGTCGTCGCCCTGCTGATCGCCAGATCGCGACAACTACTGCAGGATCTTGCGGCTTAACTTTCGCCCATCCAATCAGGAAAACCCAGCCGGTCGCGCTTTAGCGATAGCAAAGTCTTCATTGCGCTACTCAGCGCCTCACGTTCCCCTTTCACCGAGGAAGCGGGAACTGAGTCTTTGGCGAGTTCTTGCAGTCGATTGAAGATCGCTATTTCTGCGGCGTGTACCCGCTCCAATAGCTTCTCAGTCTCGGGTTCGTTTACCGCGGCCTGAACCTCAGGTTGCCACGTGGGAAAGCTGATCTCTGCAGGGTAAGAGGCTTCTGTTTTCATAGTGCGTTTTTGGTTTGAAGACGAAGTGTTCAGACTTTCAAATAGTCTAGCAGTTTCACGACCCGTATGTGGATCCGTCCGAAACATGCATAAGATACGGTAAGCGCGTGGAGGGTTTAATCCCTCCCGCAGTAAGCGGTTCAATGGTGCCAACCAGCCCCTATTCCCTTAGCATCAGAATTCCAGCCATAGGCCTGCGTCGTGGTTGGTTGTATGGCGAGGTGGATGCCCAAAGTAACTTCGGTTTAACGCGAATGATGGTTGACCGAGGCGCGGCTGGAGGGTACGATTTTTGGTAGAATTCACCGTAATTTAACAGTTCCCGAGGCCTGCCGCTTTTCGTGCTGACCGATGCGATTTTTTAACGCCCACGTCCGGAGCGCATTGCTAGCCTGTTGGATAATGGCCGCTTGCGCCTGCTCGTCGCACCATCCTGTCGCGCAGAAAGCTCCAGCCCAGCCTCCCACAATCCAAAAGACCTCGGCACCTGCTGCAGCAAGTTCTCAGCCCGCTCCGGGCGCGATGACCACCCCGGACAAAGACGCGCCCCCGCAAACGTCGGCTGCAGCGCAGCCGGCCCCGCCGCCGGAACCTCCGGCTGCTGATCGCGTCGGGGATCTGGTCGCGCAGGCGGAAGAGCAATATCAACGGGGCGTCGCTAATTACCAGGCCGGCAATACCGATCAGGCCCGGCAGGATTTCGACCACGCCCTGAATTCGCTGCTTGAAAGCAATCTGGACATCCGCTCCGACAATCGCCTGCAAAAAGAATTTGACCGCATTGTGCAGGGCGTCAACGAGATTTACCCTGGCGGCACCTCGGGTGATACCGAAGCTCAGGAGCAGCAGAAATCTGAACCTGCGCCGATCGACGAAACGAACGGTCTGGCACCGACCGCCGACGCCAGCACGAAGGCCAAGGTCGAAGCGCAGCTCCGGCAAACGCACTCCGACCTGCCCCTGATGATGACCGACCAGGTCGCCGGCTATATCACCTATTTCTCAGGCCATGGTCGCGGCGTCTTCGAGCGCGCTTATGCTCGCTCGGGCCGCTATCGCGACATGATTATCTCAACGCTCAAAGAAGAGGGCGTCCCGCAGGATCTGATCTTTCTGGCGCAAGCCGAATCGGGTTTCCATCCGCTGGCAGTCTCTCGCGTCGGGGCTCGAGGAATCTGGCAGTTCATGGCCAGCCGGGGACGTGGATACGGCCTCCACCACAATATGTGGGTGGACGACCGTCAGGATCCTGAGAAATCCACCCGTGCTGCCGCCCGCCATCTGAAAGATCTTTACCAGCAGTTTGGCGACTGGTATCTCGCCATGGCCGCGTATAACTCCGGTCCGGGTACGGTACAGGCCGCAGTGAAACGCACCGGCTACGCCGATTTCTGGGAACTGTACAACCGCAACGTCCTGCCCAAGGAAACCAAGAATTACGTTCCCATCATTCTGGCAGTGACCATCATGACCAAGAATCCGTCGCAGTATGGGCTGGAAGACGTCGTGATGGAGAAGCCGGCGGAATACGACACGGTTACGATTAACTATCCAGTGGACCTCCGGCTGGTCGCTGAATGCGTCAATTCAACAATCAGCGATCTGCAGGATCTGAACCCCAGCCTGTTGCGCTTGACCACTCCTCGGGAAGGCAAGTTCGATATGCGCATTCCCATCGGGACCAAAGATCAGTACGAAACCGCCATCGCCTCCATCCCGCCCGACATGCGGTTGTGGTGGCGCTATCACACGGTTCATCCGGGAGACACGCTCGCATCACTGGCGCGCACGTATCACACAACGGTCAAGTCGATCAGCACGGCCAATCACCTCGATGGCGGTGAACTGGAAACCGACGCAAAGCTGGTGATCCCAGTTGCGCCGGGCAAGCATCCCACGAGCGACACTGCAACCTACGCCCATCACATTACCCGCTATAAAGTTCACAAGGGAGACACGGTCGAGAGCGTAGCCGACAACTTCGGGGTTTCGGCGCAGCAGCTTCGCCGGTGGAACGGCATTCGCGGAAGCAGCCTCGCTGGCCGCCGCGTCCTCGCCCTGCACCTTCCCATTTCGCCCAGCGCGCATGAGGCAGAAGTAGCCTCCTCTCGCAGCAAGACGAAGCACACGGCACCAAAGACTGAAACCGCCAGCACCAAACCGCCCGCGACCAAGTCTTCCGACGTCGAGCGGCTGAAGACCGACAATTCTGAAATCGCCGTTGTTCACCACAAAGTGAGATCGGGCGAGACGCTCTACTCCATCGCCAATGCCTACCGCACCACTGTCGCTGCGATCAAGCGCGACAACCGCAACATCGCCGTCATCCGCCCCGGCATGATCCTGACCGTACCGGTCGCCAGATAACTTTTACAAGGTCGCTGGTCTACCTGTGACTGGCTGTTCGCAACGTTTTCGTTTTGGATCGGAAAACAAAAAGACCTTTGCGTGATTGCTGCGAGCAATGTCGATCACGTTAGTGACGTTCACCCAAGAGACGCAATCGTCTCCTCCGACGTACACAGTCCATTCAAATCGTCGGGCTAGTTCATGCTTTAGAGTCGTGTCGAGGTTGTTCCAATCGACCTGCGTCGAGTTCACTAACACCTGCGGCTCCTGACCCGGCCCTGCGTCTTTGAGCAGCACAATCAGCGGATCTGTCCACGCGTCGCTTTTCTGCGGAACTTGACCCGGTTTGAGTAAATGAACCCGCAACCCGATTGATGTCTGTTGAAAACCGACGGTGAGGAGCATCATGAGAACGGCCAGCAACCCGAACATCATGGCCCCAAACAGACCAAACGCTGGCAAGCCACCAAACGGACGGCGCAGCGGAAGTCTCTGCGCCCACTGAAAGTTCTGCCCGGCGGCGGAAGGGTTCGTGAGGGAATCCGATTCTTCTCTGGAGAAAACAGCACGAGTAGCCGGCAGGAATGTCAGCAGAACAACGCCGAGGAATACGCTCAAGACCGTGACAGCCTTGAGCATGGACGCGGGCATCTCGTAGTTCTCGGTCTGCGCGAAGACCCTTAGACGTGGATGTCCTGGGTCAAGGCAACTGGTATCTGACAACACTTCGACGTCGAGATCGTAGACTCCGGGGCCAACGTCGAACCCAGTCGGCCAGCCTGTAGGCGTGGCATCATCGCTCCGGTCGACAATCGCTCCTCTCTTGTAGAGCACCCACCGGGTCTTGGCCCGCAACCTGGGATCGGGACAGAGGCGGCCCCCCTTCCACCAGTCACCCGAATCAACGATAACCCAATAAACAGCACTCAGATTCAGCCGGAACGCCGTGCGAATGTGCCCGGTCGCCAGCGAGACAGGAATGTTTACGGGATAAACGGTGCGCGTGCGCATCCAGCGAGCAGTTCCCGCATAAGCAGTGATCCCCAGCAGGATCAGCCCGATTCCAAGCCTCGCGCTGCCCGGCACCCGCAGCCTCATGTTGTATTTAGACACCAGTGGCCCGAGCCAGTCGGGTGCCTTAAGTCACCGCCGGAGTAGGAGCCAACTACAAGGATACAGTCGCTGATAGATCGGCACTCCCACCTCGGCACGCTGCCCAAACGTACGTGCGTAGGATCACATTCCCCGCTTTCCCCCGGCGCTACAATTTCCGGTTCGTCTGGGGCCCTGCTCGTTGCAGCCCTATTTCAAACACACGAAGGAGAAGCTCATGAGACTTACTAAATTGATTGTTTTGTTTGTTATCTTCACGCTGGCGCTTTCGATCGCTGTACCGGCTTTCGCAGCTGATGGAGCCGCCACCTACAAGGCGAAATGCGCTGCCTGCCATGGTCCCGAAGGACAGGGGAAGATGGGCCCGGCCCTGAAGGGCACGGCACTCACCGCCGACCAGATTACCGATCTGCTCACCAAGGGCGACGATGCCAAGAAGGCGCCGCATAAAAAGGCTGTCTCCGGCGTGGCCGCTGATGATGCCAAGGCCGTCGCAGATTACGTGAAGACCCTGAAATAAATGTAGGTAGTGAGGTATTCGATTGGAGCGACCGGGCGGGAGGACTAAATTCCGCCCGTTTTCTTCTTCGGAGCCTACGAATTCGGTGCAGACGCGAGCAGACCTGACGGTTGGTAACTCCCTGCAAATGAACGACTACTTCAATTTCGCGGTATAGCAACGCTCAGGTGTGGCGACGCTCCCGGAGCACCTGTGGTTTCCCAACCACTGTGGCGGCCGCCGTCGCATTTGCAAGGCGCATGGAATGTTCGTGGATGGCGACCTGCAGTTCGTGAATCGTGGCACGCCATTGCGGTCCCTCCTCGTAGATCGCACGGGCGCAAAGTTCGCGAATTCTGTCTTCCTGCCGCCGTCCTGGCACTATTGAGCCTCGAGCGCCAATCGCGCTCCACCTGAGATGCGGCCTTCCAAGCCAATGTTGGTCACGCTCCGGAAATCGAGGCTGTAACATAACGTTTTTCTAGGGCACTTAACCTCGTCAGATTGCGATTTGCTAGATTGCGACTCTGCCTTATACCGGAGCATACTTAGCGGATGCGAGGCTGCCAGCATTTGTGTTTGCAGTCCTTGCAGTCGTCACCGAATGTCGTGCTATAATCCGGCGCCGTCACAGCTAAAGTTTCTGTTGTCTTTTAATTCTCTCGTGCCCGCAGCCAGGGCGGCGTATCCGCACCCGGCCGCTACTGAAATCAGGAGGAGCAATGACGTTCTACGATCCAACGCTCTACGGTCGTGATGAAGAAGAGGAATTTGG
>Ga0070735_10000338_pt1 | contig 54031 bp, 52 predicted proteins | sample Coa_R1_FD_66443 | JGI IMG/M metagenome (GOLD analysis project Ga0070735, IMG submission 66443) | Surface soil microbial communities from Centralia Pennsylvania, which are recovering from an underground coalmine fire - Coalmine... | ecosystem: Environmental > Terrestrial > Soil > Unclassified ... | reverse complement strand
CAGGGTGGCCACGACGGCCAGCAGCACACCAGTGTGCCGCAAAGTTAGGGAGAAGCGTCTTCGCGCTTGGTCAACGGGGGTCATCCATCCTCCTCGGGCATCCTGGTGATCATGGTCATCATGGTCATCATGGTCATTGAATTTGATTCATATCATAATCATCATTTCTAGCTAATGGTCAAGAAGCTGCTAGAACTCTTGAGTAACGATCTTGGACGGCCCTGGCGCAGCGGGCCGGTCAGGTGGTCCGCGAGCGGACCGGGAGCCACCGGGACCCGGTGCCCCGGCCCCGCAGCAGATTGCGCCGTTCGAAGGAGTTGGCGCTCAGGGCCGCGATCAGGACCACTCCGGTGAACATGTCGATCGCCCACAGGGGCGCGGAGACCAGGCCCAGGCCGACCACGCCGGTGCCGAGCATGAGCACGGCGACGATCGTGCCCCAGGCGTTGAACCGGCCGTGCTTGAACACGGTGGCGCCGACGAATACCGACGCGAAGCCGGGCAGCAGGTACGAGGTACCGGCCGACGGAGAGCCCGCGGCCAGCGAGGAGGCGAGCAGGACGCCGGCGAAACCGGCCAGGCCGGCGGAAACAAGCAGTGAGCAGAAGCGCAGCTTGTTCACCCGGATGTCGGCCAGCCGGGCCGCGTTCGGGTTGAACCCGGTCGCGTACAGCCGCCGCCCGGTCGCGGTGTGATCCATGAACACCCACAGCGCCGCCGCGATGATCACCGCGTAGAAGACCGGGTAGATGATGCCGCCGATGCTGCCCTGGCTCATGGTCGAAAACGAGCCGGACAGCCTCTCGCTGTTGATGGAGTTGTCGTTGGTGACGAAGCTGATGAACGCCTGCACCAGCGATCCGGTGGCGAGGGTGCCGATGAACGAGTCGATCCGCATGATCACCACCACGAAGCCGTTCACGAGCCCGATGACCAGGGCAGCGCCGATGCCGGCGAGCAGGGCGAGCAGCACGGGCCAGTTGTCCGCGGCCACGAAGTGGGCCGTGGTCACGCCGGACAGGGACATCACGTAGGCGAACGACAGGTCGAAGACCCGGGCCGATAGCGGGACGATCAGGGCCAGTGCGGCCAGCGCGGTGATCGCGTTGTTGTCGAGCACCTGCTTGATCGTGGCGCCCTGCGGGAACGTGTTCGGCGCCCAGATCGAGAAGACGATGCAGATGACGATGAGCACGTAGACCGCGCCGATGTTACGCGGGCTCAGGCCGGCCGCCAGGTCCGACCGCCAGCGTGGGGCCGCGCCTTTCGGCCCGGAGGGGCTGGGCTGGTCCCCGGCCGTGGGTTGAAGCTGCGTATTCGCGGTCATTGCTGCTCCGTCTCCTCCATCGCGTGCACGAGCGCCTGCTCGGTGATGTCATCTCCGGCGATCTCGCGCACGACTTTTCCGTTGCACATGACGAGGACCCGGGTGCACAGCGCCAGCAGGTCGCCGGTGTCCGAGGAGGAAACCACCAGGGACAGCCCGGCTCGCGCCCGGGAAGCGATGAACTCGTAGATGGCCTGCCGCGTGCCGACGTCAACGCCCGCGGTCGGCTCGCACAGGACCAGGACCCGCGGATCGCGCGCCAGGCAGCGGGCCATGATCACCTTCTGCTGGTTGCCTCCGCTGAGGGTGGTGATCAGGTCATCCGGGCTGGCCGCCTTGACCTCGATCGTCTCGGTCCATTTGTCGGCCAGCTCCTGCTCGGACCGGCGGCGCAGGAGTCCGAACCGGCGGAACCGCCCCAGGACCGATAGCGTCAGGTTCTCCTTGACGCTGAATTCGCTGATCGTCGCCTCCCCGGCCCGGTCGGCCGGAACCAGCGGGATATCGAACGAAGCCGACTTGCGCACCGGTTGCCACTCGCTATCCGCCACCGAGATCCTGCCGGTGGCCCCGGGTAGCGATCCGACCAGCGCATACGGAAGCTCATTGCGCCCGGAGCCGGGCAAACCGGCCACCCCGAGCACCTCCCCCTCGGCTAGGTCCAGGTCCACGCCGGCCAGGAAGCGGCCGCGCACGTCACGGGCACGGAGCACTATAGGCCGATCCGGCGCGACGGTGAGACCCGCACGGTAGCCCGCGTCCACCTCGCTGCCTACCATCAGTTCGGCCAGGGTCTGCGTGGTCAGCCCGGCCACCGGCCGGGTCTGCACCACCCGGCCGCCGCGCAGCACGGTGACCCGGTCAGCCAGCCGGAACACCTCGTCCAGGCGGTGGGATACGTACAAGATGCTGGTGCCCCGGCTGCGCACGCGTTCAACGATCTCCAGGAGCCGGTTGACATCGTGCGGCGGCAGGACCGCGGTCGGCTCGTCAAGCACCAGGACGCCCGGTCCGCCCTCCCAGCCGACCAGCGCGGCGGCGATGGCGACCACCGTCCGCTGGACGGGCGTCGCCTCGGCCAGCGGGCGGTTAAGGTCCAGGTCGAGGTCGAACTGGCCGAGAAGTTCGCGGGTGACGGCGGCCTGCGCCCGCCACCGGATCCGGTGCAGCGGGTCGAGCAGGAACTCGCCGCGCAGGGCCAGGTTGTCCGTCGCGCCCAGTTCGAGGAACAGGCCCAGGTCCTGGTGCACGAAGCGGAGCCGGTGATGCCGGCTGTCGGCCGTGTCGGCGACGTCGAACGGCTCCTCGTTCAGCCAGGCTTTCGCGCCGGGATCGGCATGGTGATAGCCGGCCAGCACCTTGATCAGGGTGGACTTGCCCGAGCCGTTCTGCCCGACAAGAGCGTGGATCTCGCCCTCGGCGACCTCCAGCGTCACGTCGTCGAGCGCCTTGGTGCCCGGGAACGTCTTGGACAGTTCGCTGACTCGCAAGACGATGCCCGGCGCTCGCGATCGCGCCGCGGGGTCCGCTATCGCTGGCCCAGTGGTCATAGCGGCTCGGTTCCTTTCCCGGGCGCCCGTATCATGGCATATCATATGCATAGTTTTTGCGATGGGTCAATGATGCGCAGAGATAGCAAGCGAACCGATGGCGAGAGCCGGCGGCCGGAGCGGGCGATGGCCACGACGTCGTTGCGGCAGCGAGGTAGTCGGGCGCCAATTCCAGGAACTTAAGGAAGGGCGCGCTGCCCCGGTGCGTGGCCCTGGTTGCCGGTCAGGATGTTTAGTGTGGGCCGCGCGGGGTCGGCGAGTCGCGCGGGGTCGGCGGGCCGCGCGGGGTCGGCGACTCGCGCGGGGTCGGCGGGCCGCGCGGGTGGTTCTGTTGGCGCGATAGATCGTCCCCAGCCGGCCTGTTATCCGGCGTGGTGCCGTTTTATCCCGCTATGCCTGAACCTAACGTTGAGGCATTCCGGGCACTGGCCATGATTGTGGACCGTTACGGGCGTTATAGCAGTGGTTTCGGTCCACGATCATGAAGGCGCAAGCCGAAGGCGTTTCTTGGTTCCTGGCATTGAGTCAGGTGTGCGTCGTTGCGGCAGCGACGTGGTTGGGCGGGTCGCAGGGGGCGGCCCGCAGGGGGCGGGTCAGCTGGGGACAGGGGATGCGCAGCTTGACGAGGCCGCCTACCAGTTGTGCCAGTGTGGGCGGCGTTTGGCGGCAAACGCGGCCGGGCCTTCGGCGGCGTCCTGGGTGCTCATGAGGTCATCCAGCGCCCGGCCTTGGTGGCCCACGGCCTCGGTGACGTCGGGAATGGCGCTGGTTTCCGCCATGATCTGCAGCGATATCCGGACCGAGGTCGGCGAGCCCTCCAGGATCTCGGCGGCCAGCGCGCGGGCACCGTCCAGGGCGGTACCGGCGGGCACCACCCGGTTGACCAGCCCGTAAGCCAGGGCCTCCGCCGCCGTGACGCGGCGGCCGGTGAGGATCATCTCGGTGGCGATCTTGGGCGGGACGGTTCGCGGCAGCCGGATCAGGCCGCCCGCCCCGGCGACCAGGCCGACCCTGACCTCGCTGAGCGCGAACTGCGCGGTGGCGTCGGCGACGGTCAGATGGCAGGCCAGGGCGATCTCGCAGCCGCCGCCCATGGCGTAGCCGTTGACCGCGGCGATCACGGGCTTGGGCAGGTCAGGCCGGCTGGTCAGGCCGGCGAAGCCGTTCTTGGGCACCCACATCGGCTTGCCCGAGGCGGAGTAGACCAGGTCGTTGCCGGCCGAGAACGCCTTGTCGCCCGCCCCGGTGATGATGGCGACCCACAGGCCGGGGTCGGCGAAGTAGGCGTCGAAGACGTGGTCGAGCTCGTCGTTGGCCATCGGGTGCAGGCTGTTCCTGACCTCGGGCCGGTTGATCGTGACCTCAAGCAGGTGCCCGTCCCGGCGGACCAGGACGTGTTCGTACCGGTCCCGCAGCACCGCCGGAGCGGCCGGGAACAGCTCATCCATCCGCGCCCTGGTCGTGGTGACCCGGTTGCCGAAGCCGAACGACCGCACCCAGACCCGCGCGCCGACCGGTTCTCCCGAGGAGAGCAGGTCGAGCAGGTCCGGGTCCCGGTCGTCACCGCGGGCCATGAACCGGCGCCCGTCGGCGTCGAGCCGGCCGATGACGATGCCGGTGCGGGCGCCGCCGCGGCGGTGCGTAACGGTGTAGGTCTCGATGGTGGCCGGACCGTCGGCGTGCCGGGCCTGGGCGGGCGCGGCCCAGGCGTCGATCTCGGCTTGCAGGTCGGCGCTGCGGTCCGCGGTCCACCCGGCGGGTGTCGTGCAGTACACCCCGGCCGAGAACTTGTGCATGACGCCGCCGTTGGCGCCGACGAAGCCGTAACTGCCCGGCGAACGGCGGGCCAGCTGGACCGTCTCGGCGATGGCGTGCATGGAGTAGTCGTTGCCCGGGCCGCCGAAGAACGGCAGGCCGCCGGTCACGGTCAGGCCGCGCGGGTCATCGCCACTCAGGCCCAGGCCCTCGCAGATGTTGAAGACCGGTGCCGGGAAGCAGCTGTACAAGTCGATCGTGGTCAGGTCATCCGGGCCGATCCCGGCCATCTCCAGGGCGTGCCGGGCGGCCAGCACCGACGCCGGGCTGGCCGACAGGTCGGCGCGTTCCATGAACGAGCGGTCCCGCATGTCCGCGTGGCCGTGCAGGAACACCCGCCGGCTGGCGGGCACGCCCAGCCGGTCCGCGGCCGCCACCGACATCAGCAGCACGGCGGCGCCCTGGTTCACCTTCTCCCTGGCCACGATGTACCTGGTGTACGGGTCGGCGATGGGCCGGTTCGCCTCGGTCGGCGTGACCAGCTCGGCCGCGCTGCGTTCGACCGGCGCGGACGCGTGCGGATTGGCCGCGGCCACCCGGGTGAACGGCGCGAACAGCGCGCCCATGGCGGCCGCGTACTCCTCGCGGGTCTGCTTGAGCCGGGCCCGCCGGGCGTTGTCGATCAGCGCGTACTGGGCGGGACCGCCGGTGAGTCCGTGCGCGGCCTGCTGCATGGACAGCTGGCCGCTCAGCGCGTAGCCGCGATCTTCCAGGCTGCCGCCGGGATGCTCGGTGAAGTCGGGCCGGTCCTCGGCCTTGGCGTAGTGCTCGATGGTGGAGATGGCCTCGGACCCGAAGAGCAGGGTCACCTCGCTGCCGCCGGCGGCGATCACCGCCGCGAACTCGTTGACCAGGTGCTGCGGGGCCTGCCCGCCGGTCACCTCCAGGACGGCCCGGGCCGGGCTGGCCCCGATCCGGCCCGCCACCGACCGCGGGTAGTTGTCCGACCGGCCCAGCGGCGCCCGCGCGCCGGGAACGGAGTTCTCGAACTGGCGGACTCCGGCCACCGTGTCGACCGCGGCGGCGACCGCCGCCGGATCCGCGCCGGTGTCGGCGAGCGCCTGCGCGGCCGCGTCCGCGGCCAGGTCGACCGGGGAGCGCCGCCGGTAGCCGGGGGCGCCCAGGAGTTCGGAAGCCTGCCCGACCCCTACCACGACGGGGGTACGAGGATCAACGGGCGGCTGGCTCATGGCGGTGCTCCTAGCTCGGGGTCCAGGTGACAACGGCGTCCAGGGCCTCGATCCTGGCCCCGTCGACCCACAGCGGGTTGACTTCCAGCGACTCGAGGTCCTCGCCGAGGGCGACGGCCAGGTCGCCGATCCGGGCGATCACGGCGGACAAGGAATCCAGGTCGGCGGGCGCGCCGCCGCGGACGCCGTCCAGCAGCGCGCGGCCGCGCAGCGAGCCCAGCATGCGGCGGGCCTGCTCGGGTGTGACCGGGAGCGGCGCGAGCGCCGAGTCCTGCAGCACCTCGACGAAGATCCCGCCGACGGCCACGGCGAGCATCGGACCCCACTGCGGGTCCGCGACCACGCCGACCAGCAGTTCGATGCCGCCCGTGCGCATCGGGCTGATCAGGACGTCGGCACCGGCCCCGGGGTGGGCCGACGCCGCCGCGGTGACGGCCAGGTAGGCCTGGCGGACGGCGGCCTCGTCCGGGGCAACGTTAAGCCGGACGCCGCCGATGTCGCTCTTGTGGACGATCTCCGCGGCGACGATCTTGACCGCGAGCGGCCCGCCGATTCTCGCGGCGGCCTTGACCGCTTCGTCGGCCGAGCCGGCCAGGTAAGCCGGGACCACGGGCACGCCCGCGTCGCTGAGCAGGTGCCGCGCTGCTGCCTCTGACCACAGGCCGCGGCGCTCGGCCGCCGCGGGCACGGGCACCGGCGCGGGAGAGACGTCGAGACCGCCGGCCGCGGTGCGGGTGACGTCGGACCACCAGGCCACGTTGCGCAGCGCCACCACGGCCTGACGCAGGCCGGGGATGACGTAGGGCACCCCGCCTTGCTCCATCGAGGTGCGGGTGTAGTCGCTGACCGGCTGCATGACCTGGTTGATGTAGACGGTGGGGCAGGCGGCGGCCCGCATGCCCGCGCCGATCGCGTCGACGAACATCTGCCCGTGGAACGGCCGGGCGGGGTCCGCGGCGGCCCACGGCACGGTGTTGATGATGCCCACCACGCCGATTCCCGGATCGGCCGACATGACCTGGACCGAACGGGTGAAGATGGTCGGGTCGATGATGGCCGCCCCGGTCACGTCGAGCGGATTCTGCACGGTGCCGTAGGCGGGCATGATCTGGGCGAGCGCGTCGCGGGTCGGCCCGGCCAGTTCCGGCAGGGCCGCGCCGAGGTCTTCGGCCCGGTCGGCGACGATGTCGCAGGCGCCGCCGGAGATCGACACGATGCCGATCCCGGGCCGGGCCAGGCGGCCGAGCGCGGCCGCGGCGCCGGCGGTGATGAGCATGTCCTCGATGGAGTCCACGCGGATGACGCCGAGGTCCGCGAAGACCGAGTCGATCACCCGGTCGTCGCCGACCAGCGCGCCGGTGTGCGCGGCGGCGGTCCGGGCGGACAGCGCGCTGCTGCCGGCCTTCAGGACCACGATGGCCTTGCCCGCCCGCGCGGCGCGGCGCGCGGCGTGCCGGAAGACCGCCGGGTCCCGGACGGTCTCCATGAACACGGCCACCGCGCGGGTCCCGGGATCGTCGACCAGGAAGTCGAGCACGTGCCCGGCGGTGATCATCGCCTCGTTGCCGAGGGTGACCAGGTAGGACAGGCCGACGTTGACCATCGAGGCGAAGTCGAGCATGGCCGCGGAACTGGCGCCGCTCTGCGACAGCAGGGCCACCGGCCCGGGAACCCGGGGCAGGCCGGGGACGGAGCAGACCGGCACGCCGTCGACGAGGTTGGCGAAGCCGAGATGGTTCGGGCCGAGCAGCACCATGCCGAGGGCTTCGGCGCGGGCGACGAGTTCCGCCTGGGCCGCACGGCCGGCCTCGCCCGCCTCGGCGTAGCCCGAGGACAGCACGCACGCGTTGCGGATCCCGGCGGCCGCGGCGTCGTCGAGCGCCTCCAGCGTCCCGGCCTGCGGGACCATCAGGTAGGCCACGTCCACTGGTTCGCCGATCTGGGCGCAGGAGGTCACGCTGGGCCGGCCGTGGGTGGTCACGCCGCGCCGGTTGACCAGGTAGGTGCGGGACTCCAGGCCGAAGTCGACGAGGTTGCGGTACGCCAGCGCGGAGAAGGTCGACTTGTCCGAGGCGCCGACCAGGGCCACGCTGCGCGGGCGGAACAGGCTGGTCAGCCGCTCGCCGGTGATCGGGCCGGCGGTGTGCCCGGTGGTGTGCCCGGTGATGTGCCCGGCCATGGCTTCCGTCACCCGGCCGCGCTCGCGGACGGCACGGTGACCTCGACCGTGCCGGGGCCGACGGTCACCTGTCCGTCGACGACGCTCTCCACGTCGAGCGTCACGATGCCGCCGGCGCCGTCGGGTCGCTTGTCCCGGACCCGGCCGCGCACTTCGACCGTGCTGCCGACCAGGTTGAACTTGCGCATCCGGAAGTCCTTGATCGAGCGGATCGTGCCGGCGGCGCCGATGTAGTCGCGCACCAGCCGTTCCCACATGCCCATCAGCACGAACGTGCTGGCGTACATCTCCGGTGCGCCGCTGGCCTGCGCGTAGGCGGTGTTGTGGTGGATCGAGTTGAAGTCCCGGTTGCCGCCCGCGGCGACGACGAGACGGTAAACCGTCAGGGGGAACGCCACTGGCGCCAGTTCCTCGCCGACCGTGACGTCCTCGAAGCTGCGCTGATGCGTCACCGTTGCTCCTCCTCCGGGCGGACCGGATTGTAGGCGTAGGTGCCCGTGCGGACCCGGGCGACCACCTCGCCGCCGTCGGTGACCAGCTCACTCTCCCAGGTGATGAAGGCACCACGGCCCATGGAGGTCTGCTTGGGGGTGCACGAGATGAGCCGCCGTCCCCTCCGGCCGACCCGCTCCCCCACCGTGACCGGCCGCAGGAACTCCATGGAGATGTCGGTGGCGAAGAACCCGGTGGTCTTGGGGCCGAGCGGCATGTCCTCGTTGTTGATCGGGCTGCGGGCCGGCTGCGCGTCCCGTTCCGCGCTGTCGTACAGGGTGGGCTCCCCGGGCCGCCACATCGGCGCCACGCTGTAGACCATGGTGGCGGTGTACGGGGCGACGATATCGGGGTGGCCGGCCGCTCGCGCCGCGGCGGCGTCGTAGTGGATCGCGCACCCGATCTCCAGCGGTTCGGCGTAGCGGCGGATGGTACCCGGCTCCACCGCGTCCGCGCCGAACGCGACGGTGCCGTCGCTGAAGTCGCGGCCGACCGCCGCGGCCAGCGGCTGCCACTCTGCTGCCCAGTCCTCGCTCACGAACGATCCTTTCTAGGCCAGCGCGCCGGAAGCCGCCACCCGGTCGTAGTCTGCCTGGTCGTAGCCGAGCAGGCCGCGCAGCACGTGCTCGTTGTCCTGGCCGAGCGCGGGTGCGGGCCGCGTCACCTGGCCCGGGGTTTCCGACAGCAGGTAGCGCGGTCCCTCGACGAACGCGGCGCCGAAGCGCTCGTCGGGGAGCTCGCGCAGGTGGCCGCGGTGGGTCAGCTGCGGGTCGCGGGCCCAGTCGGCGCTGGTCACGGCCAGGTGCGCGGGTACGCCGCGGGCCTGCAGCCGAGCCTGCACGTCTTCGGCCCGCTGAGTGGCGGTCCACGCCGCCAGCACGTCGTCGAGCTCGCCCGCGCGGGCCAGCCGCCCGGGTGCGTCAGCCAGCCCCGGGTCGGCGGCCAGGTCCGGGCGCACCAGCTCGGCGGCGAGGACCGGCCACTGCGCGTCGTCGCAGACGGCGATGGCCACGAAGCGGTCGCGGCCCTGCTCGGGCAGGCAGGGGTACACACCGTGCGGCGCGAACTGCTCGTCGGCGTTACCGCGCCGCTGAGCCACCGTGCCGCGGTCGAAGTAGTCGGCGAGCTGCGGGGAGAGCAGGAAGACGCCGACCTCGCTCTGGGCCAGGTCGATGTGGCAGCCCTCGCCGGTGCGGCGCCGGTGATCCAGCGCGGCCAGCACGGCCACCAGGGAGAACCGCGGGCCGATGTAGTCGGTGTACGGCCCGAACGGACCGATCGGCAGCTGGTCGGGCCAGCCAACCAGATCCTGGTACCCGCTGACCGAGGCGCCGATGTTGCCGTAGCCGGCCAGCCGCGCCGACGGCCCGGTCTGCCCCATCAGCGAGGTGCTGAGCATGATCACCGACGGGTTGACCGCGCGGATGGACGCGTAGTCCAGGGCCCAGCGGGCCATCTGACCGGGCGCGTACGACTCGGCGACCACGTCGGCCCAGGCGGCCAGATCGCGGGCGACGCCGAGGCCTTCGGCGGTCTTGAGGTTGAGCGTGAGGCCGTACTTGCCGGCGTTGCAGGTGCCGTACAGCGCCGAGTTCTCCCGGCCCGCCCGGCCGCCGTAGAACGGCTGCATCATGCGGGCGGTTTCGATCCGGGTGCCGGACTCGATCCTGACCACGGTGGCGCCGAAGTCGGCCAGCGCCCGGCCCACGACCGGCCCGGCGACCACCCAGCTGAAGTCGGCGACCTTCAGCCCTTCGAGGGGAGGCGGTCTCACGCGATCACCCGCTCGTCACGCAGCGATCGGCGGACCTGACCGTCGTAGCCGAGCCACCCGGCGAGGACCTCGTCGGTGTGCTCGCCGATCTCGGGGGCCGGCCGGTGCAGCTCGAAGGCCGGGATGGACACCGCGGCCCATCGCCCCGGCATGGTCTGCGCGCGGCGGCCGGAGCCGAGGGTGACGTAGTAGTCTCGCTCGGCCAGCTGGGGGCTGTGCGCCAGGTCCGCGGTGTCCGACACGCCGATGCAGAGCAGCTTGTACGCGATCGCGGCCTGCAGGATCTCGTTCTTGGTCTTGGCCGCGAGGAAGGCCGCGGTGGCCGACCTGACTTCCTGCATGTCTTCCTCGGTGAACTCGCCCCGTTTGACCAGGTCGGGCAGGGTCCGCCAGTCCCAGCGCAGCAGGGCGTCGTGGCCGGCGCCCTCGGCGTGCATCCAGCGGAAGAAGTTGTTGGTGAACGGGCCGGCCGCCTGGCCGATGGCCAGGTGGAACTCCACCAGACCGTCCTTGCACCGCCACTTCTTCAGGTGCGAGCTGGTGCCGGTGCCGCTGCCGCTCTGGTCGGTGCGCGCGGTCGGGCTGATCAGCGCGGCCCATTCGGGGTGCTCGTCGCCGACCGGATCGGCCAGCACCCGGCCCAGGGTGTTCAGGCCGAGACAGGCCTGGGCCGCGACGTCGACGACCTGGCCGCGCCCGTCGCGGGTGCGGGCGTGATGGGCCAGCAGCATGCCCCCGGCCGCGTCGGCAGCGGCGTTGAGGAACGCCTGGGGCACGCTGATCCGCAGCGGCGGCCGGGTGCCGTCGCGGTTCGGCTCGAGCGGACCACCCGCGGCCCACACAATCAGGTCCGTCTCCGCGTAGCCGGCCTTGGGCCCGTCGTGGCCGAACGCGGTGATCGTCGCGTACACCAGCGCCGGGTTGATCTCGCTCAGCTCGGGCCAGCCCAGGCCCATGGACGCCGCGGCACCCGGACCCAGTGACTCGACGAAGAAGTCAGCCTGGCTGGCGAGCTGGCGCAGCACGTGCCGGCCCGTCTCGTGGCCGAGATCGACGGCGATCCCGCGCTTGTTGGCCGCGAACGTCGCCCACACGTAGGAATGCGGCTGGCCGTCACGGTCGCCGAGCGGGGCCGCGTGCCGGGCCCGCGAGCCGGCCAGCGGCTCCACCTGGACCACGTCGGCGCCCAGATCGGCGAGCATCCGGCCGGCCAGCAGCCCGCGCTCGTCGGTCAGGTCGAGCACCCGGTAGCCGCTCAGCAGGCCCACCGCTCTCCTTCCCGCCGCGCTCTCCCGTTATAAGGATTATCATATGCATGATTTGGCCAGGCGTCGATCATGATCATGGGTCGTTGCGGGCAAATAGCGCCAACTTTGACCCATGATCATGGGACAGCTCGAGCGGGGCAAGGTAGGGGCCTTGTGGGCTGGCGGGGCAAGGCGGGCAGGCACTGCTGGATTCGGCTACCGGGGCAGGCCGAGGGCGCGCGCGATCATGCCCCGCTGGATGTCGTTGGTCCCGCCGCCGATCACGAACATGGGGGCGAGCCGGAGCTGGTACTCCAGGGTGGGCGGGAACGGGCTGCCGGGGTGCGGCTCGGCCAGCGCGGCCTCCGGGCCGAGCAGGTCCAGGATCGCCTCGCCGAACTCCCCGGCCAGTTCGCCGCCCAGCACGCCGGCCATCGGGGCCTCCAGCGCGGCTCCGCGGCCGGACGCGGTGGCGTTGATCGCCGCCGCCACCAGGACCCGCGTCGCCTGGAGTCGCGCAGCCAGCCGGCCGAGCACGGACGGCGGCGATGGCGTGCACGCGGGCCGCGCCGCCGGGCCCGGGCAGCAGCAGCACATGCGTGGCGGCGGCCGCCGCCTCGGCGTACCAGACCTCCTCAGGCCCGGCGTCCGGCGCGACCAGCACGCGCACCGTGCCCGCCGCGACCCCGTCGGCGAGCCAGGACCCCGGGCCGGCCAGCCGCACCGCGGCGAAGCCGTCCAGGACCGGCAGCGGGCACGCAGCCCGGCCCAGTTCGGCGACCACGGCCAGGGCGGCCTGCAGGTCCCCGGCCTCGCCAAGTTCGAACCAGCCGCACTCGGCGGCCAGGCCCCAGACCCGCCCGATCAGGCCGGCGCCGTCGCGGCCCGGTTCGTCGAGGCCCGCGTCGGTGTCGCCTGCACTGGTAACCAGGGGCCAGACCCCGGTCAGCGCAGATCGGGCCGAGGACACGAACAGCTCCCGTTCGGCCGCCGACAGCTCCGTCACGGCCGGGCTCACGAGGGCCGGGCCAGTCGCGCGGCCGCCCGGGCGAGCTCGCGGGCGCCCGCGGCCGCCGCGGGCGTGATGCCGGTGAACCGCAGGAAGCCGTGCACCAGCGCGGGGTAGTCCAGCACCGTGACCCGCACCCCGGCGGCGGCCAGCGCCCGGGCGTAGGCCGCGCCCTCGTCGTACAGCGGGTCGTGCCCGGCGATGGCGATTACCGTCGCGGGCAGGCCGGCCAGGTCCGCGGCTCGCAGCGGGGCGAACAGCGGCGAACCCCGGTCGCCGGCCGGGCAGTAGTGGTCGAAGAACCAGGACATCTCGCGGGCGCCGAGCACCACGCCGTCGTTGCGCCGGTAGGAGTCCCGGCTGGTGTCGTCGTCGAGGACTGGGTACACCAGGAGCTGCCCGGCCAGGGTGACCTCGGGGCCAGGCGCGAGCTGCTGGGCGCATACGGCGGCGATGTTGCCGCCGGCGCTGTCGCCGGCCAGCACGACCGGCCCGGGCGGCGGCCCCGCGTCTCCGCTGGCCACACAGCGCGCGGCGGCCAGGCCGTCCTGCACGGCGGCGGGGAACCGGTGTTCGGGCGCGAGCCGGTAGCCCACGCTGATCACCTCGGCGCCGGCCTCCTCGGCGATGAGCCGGCAGATCTGGTCGGAGTAGCCGAGGTCTCCGGTGACCCAGCCGCCGCCGTGAAACCACACCACCGCGGCGCTGGCGCGCACCTGGCGGGGCTGATACCAGCGCACCGGGATCGCCGTCGGGCCGATGACCTGGTCGGTCACCGCGCGCATGGCGGGTCCGGCGGGAACGGCGGCGTCGCCGGCCCGTACCCGGTCGCGGGCCTGGGCCGGGGTCAGCTCGGCGATGCTGGGCAGCCCGGCGGCCGCGGCCTGCTCGAGCGCGCCGGCCAGCGCGGGATCGAGGCCGGGGAAGCGCTCGGCCAGCGGCTGCGTCGTGGTCACGAGCGCCCCGGCGCGGCCGGGAAGGCGGGCGGAGAGGCGGGGGGGAAGGCGGGGGGAAAGGCGGGGCGGACCTGGTCGCGGAACAGCCGCAGCGTCTCCAGCATGCGCTCCTGGGGCAGGTCGAACCACTGCATACGCAAGATCACGTCGGTGATGCCGTGGTCCTGGAGCTGTTTGAGCGCCGCGATGCAGGTGCCGGGGTCGGTGAACAGGTAGGACTCGTCGGCCACGGCGGTCGCGGCGGCCTCGCCGCCCAGGTGCCGGTAGCTGGCGGTCGCGTCGGGGGCGTTGAACTCCGCGTACTTGCGGGTCAGCGCGCCGCGTGCGGCCAGGCCGATCTCCCGGGCCCGCTCGGGATCCTCGTCAAGCACCAGCTCGCGCCGCACCACCAGGTCGGCGGGCTGGTGACGGCCGAGGCGCTGCCGCTCCTCCAGGTAGTACCCGTGCACCACGCGCAGCCGGTCCGGCGAGACGTGCGGCGGCACGATCCAGGCGTCGCCCAGGCGGGCTGCCCGCCGGGCTCCCGTGCGGTGTGCGCCGGCGCCGATCCAGATCCGCGGCCCGCCCGGCTGCACGGGGGGCAGGCTGATCCGCTGCCCGGCGAGGCTGAAGTACTGGCCGGCGACGTCGACCTGCTCGCCGGTCCACAGCGCCCGGATGACGCCGATGCTTTCCTCGAAGCGGGCGATCCGCTCCTCAAGCGGGACGCCGAACGAGGAGAACTCGTTGTCCCGGTACCCCAGGCCGAAGCCGGCGATGACCCGGCCGCCGGTCAGGTGGTCCAGGGTGGCGAACTCCTCGGCCACGGCGACCGGGTGGCGCAGCGGCAGGATGAACATGTTCGTGCCCAGGTACATCGTCCCCGACTCCTGGGCCAGCGCGGCCAGCAGCGGCAGCGGCTGTAGCGTGGGCATGTTGCCGAGGTAGTGCTGCAGCACCCAGACCGAGTCGATCCCCGCGTCGCGGGCCGCGCGCACCTGCTCGCGCAGCAGCGGGACGCGATCGGCGGCGATCGTGCCGGGGGGAAAGTCGTTCATAATCGCCAGGCCGAACCGCATCTGCCACCACCTGTCGTGCCCGGTAGGCACAATTGATGCTATTCATACGCACATTTTCTGGTTAGACTACCGGGAAAGGACGGCGCTGTCGAGGCTGGCACCGTCGGGACCAAGGGAGCGGGCATGCGTGCGGCGGTTCTGGACGCGTTCGGCGAGGCGTTGACCGAGACCGACGTGGAGCTGGCCGAGCCGGCCCCGGACGAGGTCCTGGTCCGGGTCACCGACTCCGGGATCTGCCATTCGGACCGGACGGTCCACCTGGGCACCCAGGACCGGCCGCTGCCGCTCATCTTGGGCCACGAGGCCTCCGGGGTCGTCGAGCGGGTCGGCTCCCAGGTCAGCGGGCTGGCGCCGGGCGACCACGTGGTCGGGTGCGCCTCGGCCAACTGCGGGCGCTGCCCGTGGTGCGCGCGCGGCCTGCCTCAGCACTGCGCCGACAAGGGCCAGGTACGTGCCAACGGGTCGGCCCGGCTGTTCCGGGACGGTAGCGAGGTGCACGCGTTTGTCGGGCTCGGCGGCTTCGCGGACCACATGCTCGTCTCCGAGCGCGCGCTGGTCCGGCTGCCCCCGCAGATGCCGCTGGACAAGGCGGCGCTGCTCGGCTGCGCCGTCCTGACCGGCATGGGCGCGGTGCTGCACCGGGCCCAGGTCCGCGCGGGCCAAACGGTGGCGGTGATCGGCTGCGGCGGCGTCGGGCTCAACGCGGTGCAGGCCGCCAGGCTGGCCGGCGCCGCGCAGATCATCGCGGTCGACATCAACGGGGCCAAGCTGGAGCGGGCCCGGGTGTTCGGCGCGACCGACATCGTCGACGCCTCCCGGCAGGACAGCGTGGACGCCGTGCATCACCTGTCCGGCGGCGGCGTGGACCACGCCCTGGAGGTCGTCGGGTCGGGACCGACGATCGAGCAGGCCTTCGCGATGACGGCGGTGCGCGGCACCGCCACCGTGGTCGGCGTGCCGCACCCGGCCGCCTCGGTCACGCTGCCCGCGCACGTCTTCATGGCGGCCGAGAAGAAGATCCAGGGCAGCCGGATGGGCTCGGGCAACTTCCGGGCCGACATCCCGTCGTACTGCGACCTCTACCTGCGCGGGCAGCTGCTCCTTGACGAGCTGATCTCCGAGGTCATCGAGCTGAGCGACGTCACCAAGGGCCTGGTGGCCCTGGACGGTTCCGACGGCGCGCGTAGCGTGATCCATTTCGACTGAGAGGGGACCCGGCATGCGCGGGCTGTATTTCGAGGAGATGGAGGAGGGGGCCGAGTTCTCCCACCCCTTCACCCGGACGGTGACCGAGATGGACAACGTCCTGTTCACCTCGCTCACGATGAACGTCGCGCCCATCCACCTGGACGAGGAGTACGCCAAGGCGAACCTGCCCCAGGGCCGGCGGCTGGTGAACAGCCTGTTCACCGCCGCCCTGATCGGCGGGATGATCGTGCCGGACCTGACCTTCCGCACCACGATCGGGAACCTGGGATACGAGAAGATGACCTTCCCCGCGCCGGTGTTCCACGGCGACACGCTGCGCGCGGAATCGACGATCCTGCGCAAGCGCGAGTCCAAGAGCCGCCCGGACGCGGGCATCGTGTGGTTCGAGCATCGCGGCTACAACCAGCGCGATGAGATCGTCCACCTGTGCCACCGGGCCGGGATGATCATGAAGAAGCCAGCCGACCAGTCCGGTCATTGATGCTATTCATATGCATATTTTGTTGTTAGACTAGCGCAGTCGAGAGGAGCGTCGTGACCGTGCACCCGTCAGACTCCGCGGCCGACGTCGACGTCGTGGTGGTCGGCGCCGGGTTCGCCGGGCTGTACGCCCTGCACCGGCTGCGCGGCATGGGCCTGTCCGCCCGGGCCTTCGAGCAGGCCGAGGACGTCGGCGGCACCTGGTACTGGAACCGCTATCCCGGCGCGCGGTGCGACGTGGAGAGCATCGACTACTCCTTCTCCTTCTCCGAGGAACTCCAGCAGGAGTGGTCCTGGACCGAGCGGTATGCCACCCAGCCGGAGATCCTGCGCTACCTCAACCACGTCGCCGACCGCTTCGACCTGCGGCCCGCCATCACCTTCGGCACGCGGGTGGTCTCCGCCGTCTACGACGAGCCGTCCGCGCGGTGGCTGGTCGAGACTGACCGCGGCCATCGCGTCACAGCGCGGAACTGCATCATGGCCGTCGGGTGCCTGTCTCTCGGCCGTATCCCTGACTTTCCCGACCTGGAATCGTTCCGCGGGCAGGCCTACCACACCGGCACCTGGCCGCGGCAGGGCGTGGACTTCACCGGCCTGCGGGTCGGGGTCATCGGCACCGGCTCCTCGGGCATCCAGGTCATCCCGCAGATCGCGCAGCAGGCCGCGCACCTGACCGTCTTCCAGCGAACCCCGCACTACACCATCCCGGCGCAGCACCACCGGCTCGACCCGGAGTGGCTGGCGGAATTCAAGCACCAGTACGCCGAATACCGCGGCCGGATGCGGGTCTCCCGGGGCGGAGTAAGCCGCGACTACAGCGAGCGCCGCGCGCTGGAAACCCCGCCGGAGCAGCGGCGGAGGGTGTACCAGGCGCGGTGGAACTTCGGCGGCGCGGAGATCCTCGGGTCGTTCGCGGACCTGCTCACCGACATCGAGGCCAACCAGACCGTGGCCGATTTCGTGGCCGGGAAGATCCGCGAGATCGTGCGCGACCCCGACGTCGCCGACCGGCTCGTCCCGCGCGGTTACCCGTTCGGGGCCAAACGGCTGTGCGTCGACACCGGTTACTACGACACCTACAACCGGGACAACGTCACGCTGGTCGACGTCACGGCCACGCCCGTCGAGGCGATCACGCCCGCCGGGATCAAGACCTCGGCCGCCGAGCACGAGCTGGACGCGATCGTCTTCGCCACCGGCTTCGACGCGATGACCGGCGCGCTGCTGGCCATGGACATCCGCGGCCGCGGCGGGCTGACCCTGCGGCAGGCGTGGGAGGCCGGCCCGCGAACCTACCTGGGGCTCTCGGTCGCCGGGTTCCCGAACCTGTTCATCGTCACCGGGCCGGGCAGCCCGTCGGTGCTCAGCAACGTGGTGCTGTCGATCGAGCAGCACGTGGAGTGGATCACCGACTTCGTCGCGTACCTGCGCAAGCACGACATCGACTGGGCCGAGCCGCGCACCGCGGCCCAGGACTCCTGGGTGGCGCACGTCAACGACGTCGCCAGTCAGACCCTGTTCCCGGTGGGCAACTCCTGGTACCTGGGCGCGAACGTGCCCGGCAAGCCGCGGGTGTTCATGCCCTACATCGGCGGCGTCGGCCGGTACCGGGCGATCTGCGACCAGGTCGCCGCGGCGGGTTACACCGGCTTCGACCTGGGCACCGCGGGGCAGGATGCGGACCCGGAGCTCCCCGGGATCCTGCGCGCCACCGCGGCACCCGCGGTCGCCGACGCCGAAGCGGCCTGGGGCTGACAAGGACGGCACTACCGATACACCACAGGAGGCGGCAGCCGTGATCATCACCGATCGCCCGCAACTGTTCATCGGCGGCACCTGGCAGGACCCGCGCGGCGACGCGGTCACCGAGGTCCGCAACCCCGCCACCGGCGAGCGGCTGGCCACCGTGGCGCTGGCCGGCGCCGCCGACATGGACGCCGCCGTGGCCGCCGCCCGGGAGAGCTTCGACGCCGGGGTCTGGTCCCGGACCTCGCCGGCCGAGCGGGCGGCGGTCCTGCACCGCGCCGCCGACCTGCTGGACAAGCGCTCTGAGGAGCTGGCCCGGTCGATCACCGCCGAACTGGGCTGCCCGATCTGGTTCAGCCAGCGCGCGCACGTGCCGAACCCGATCCGGCACCTGCGCTACTACGCCGACATGGGCCGCGACTTTAGCTATACCGAGCCGCGCACCGACGGGGTCAACACCAGCCTGGTGGTCCAGGAACCGGTCGGCGTGGTCGCCGCGATCACGCCGTGGAACGGGCCGCTCAGCACCCCGGCGCTGAAGACCGCGCCCGCGCTGGCGGCTGGCTGCTCGGTGGTGCTCAAGCCCGCCCCGGAGACGCCGCTGACCGTGTACGCGCTGGCCGAGGCGCTGGCCGAGGCGGGCCTGCCGGCCGGCGTGCTCAGCATCGTGCCCGCGGACCGGGACGCCGGCGAGCACCTGATCAGCCACCCCGAGGTGGACAAGGTCGCGTTCACCGGCAGCACCGCGGCCGGGAAGCGGATCATGGCCCGGTGCGCGGAGCGCATCGCCCGGGTCACCCTGGAACTCGGCGGCAAGTCCGCCGCGGTCATCCTCGACGACGCCGACCCCGGCCGGGTGGTCCCAGCCCTGCTGCCGATGGCGCTCATGGTCAACGGCCAGGCCTGCATCGCGCAGACCCGGGTGCTCGTGCCCCGGGCCCGGGAGGCGGAGATCACCGAGGCGCTGGCCGCGGCGCTGCGGGCGCAGACGGTCGGCGACCCCGCCGTCCCGGACACCACGATCGGCCCGCTGGTCAGCCAGCGGCAGCGGGACCGGGTGGAGGGCTACCTGAGCACCGGGCGCGAGGAGGGCGCGCGGGTCGTCACCGGCGGCCGCCGCCCGCAACTGCCCGACGACCTGGCCGCGGGCTGGTTCGTCGAGCCCACCCTGCTGGCCTCGGTGGACAACTCGATGCGGGTGGCCAGGGAGGAGATCTTCGGCCCGGTGCTGGCCGTCATCGCCTACGACGGCGACGAGGCCGCGGTGGCGATCGCCAACGACTCCCCCTACGGGCTATCCGGATCGGTGTGGAGCGGCGACGAGGACCGGGCGCTGGCGGTGGCCCGCCGCATCCGGACCGGGATGGTCAGCATCAACGGCCGGCCGCAGGCGTTCGGCACGCCGTTCGGCGGCTTCAAGCAGTCCGGCGTGGGCCGGGAGATGGGGCCGGAGGGGTTCCGCGCCTACCTCGAGGTGAAATCCATCGCGGTGGGCTCCCCCGCCGCCACGGCGTGACCGGAGGCCCGGACCGTGACACGACGGCCCGTTCGGGAGAATAAAAACCGAGTCCGAACGGACCGGGCGGTTTCATGATCATGGGTCAAAAGTGGCGCTATTCGCCCAAAACGACCCATGATCATGGTCTGGGCTCGGCGGGGCCGGAGCCGTCGGTCCAGGTCGCGCCGGAGCGCAGGATCCGCTCCCAGCGCAGCGCGGCGCGGCGGGCGCCCACCGCGACCACGGCGTGCAGCGCGCCGTCGCACCCGGCCGCCGCCACGAACTCGGCCGTGTCCGGGCCGCCCTCCACGTAGACGACCTCGTCGCGCGGTCCGACCTGGCCGAACACCTGGACGCGGACGCCGAGCTGATCGGACCACACGTACGGCAGCGGGTCGAACGGCGCCGGAGCGCCGGTGATCGCGGCCGCGACGGCGAGCGCCGCCTCGCCCGCGTTGGTCCAGTGCTCAAGCCGGAGCGGCCCGCGGTAGCGCGCGGACGGCCACCGGGCCACGTCGCCGACCCCGTACACCGCGTCGGCCCCGCGGGCCCGCAGGCAGGCGTCGCAGCACAGCCCGCCATCGACGGCCAGGCCCGATCCGGCCAGCCAGTCGACGGCCGGGTCGGCGCCGACGCCGACCACCACCAGGTCAGCGTCCACGGTGGTGCCGTCGTCCAGGAGCAGGCGCTCGACCCGTCCCGTCCCCTCGGCGCGGACCACCGAGCGGCCGAGCCGCAGCACCACGCCGTGGTCGGCGTGCCGGCCGGCCAGCACCTGCCCGAGCACCGGGCCGAGCCCGCGGGCCATCATGGCCGGCACCGGGTCGATGATCGTCACGTCCCGGCCCAGCGCGCGGGCGCAGGAGGCGACCTCGGCACCGATGAAGCCGCCGCCGACCACCGCGACCCGGGCGCCGGCGGTCAGCGCGGCGCGGATCGCGATCGCGTCGTCGAGGGTGCGCAGCACGTGCACGCCGGGCCGGCCGTCCAGGGCCGGCAGCCGGCGGGGCACCGAGCCGGTGGCGATCACCGCGGTGCCGAACGGGACCGGCTCGCCGGAGGCCAGCCGCACCATGCGGGCCGGCGGGTCGAGGGCCGCGGCCCGCACGCCGAGCCGCAGGTCAAGCTCGAGCCGGTCCAGCCGGTCGCCGTCCAGCAGCGGCAGGTCGTCCTCGGTGGCCCGGCCGGCCAGGAAGGCCTTGGACAGCGGCGGCCGGTCGTAGGGCGGGCGCGGCTCGGCGCCGATCAGCGTGACGCGGCCGCCGAACCCGCGGCGGCGCAGCGCCTCCGCCGTGCGCACGCCCGCGACCGAGGCGCCGACGATGACGACGTCATCGATCATGGGCGTCTAGGCCGAGCAGGCGGGCCAGGTTGTCCCCGAGGATGGCGTGCTCGGCGGCGGGGTCCAGGCCGAGGGCGCGGACCGCGGCGATCTCCGCGGCCGGGTCGGCCATCGGCCAGTCCGAGCCGAACACGATCCGGTCCGCGCCGTGCCGGTCGATGATCGCCCGCAGCCGGGCGGCGTCGAGGTCGGCGAGGCGGGGCGGCCAGGACGTCTCCAGGACGGCCCGCGACCCGACGAGGAACTCCTCGGCCTCGTCCAGCCGGTGATAGCCGCCGAAATGGCAGGTGATCAGGGTCAGGTCCGGGATCTGGTCCAGGGCCGCCCGCACGTGCCGCGGCGCGGCCCGGTCGACGGCGCCCTCGCCGGCCTCGCCGACGTGCGCGATCACCGCGATGCCCTCCCCGGCCAGGGCACCGAGCAGTCGGATCACCCGCGGGTCGGCGAAGGACAGGTCCTGGAACATCGGGTGCAGCTTGACCCCGCGGATGCCGTTGTCCCGCAGCGACTTCAGGTTGGCCTCGACCGGCAGGTCGGGGTGCACGGTGCCGAACGGGGTGAACCGGGAGCGGTCGAGCGCGCCGATGAACTCGTTGGTCCGCTCGACGGTGCGCGCGACGTTGGCCACGCCCAGGCACATGGCGTGGTCCACGCCCGCGGCGTCCATGGTGCGGCGCAGGCCGTCGATCGTGCCGTCGTGGACCGGGTCCAGGTCGGCCGGGCGCCCGGCCAGCACCTTGGGCGCGAGGTGGTCGGGCCAGACGTGGCAGTGGGCGTCGACGATCACGACGAGGCTCCCTTCTTGACCAGCTGTTTGGCCAGGGAATCCAGGATGACCTCGGTGGACCCCTCGTAGATGCGCATCGGCCGGGCCTCGCGGTACAGCCGTTCGATGACGCTGCCGCGGACCAGGCCGAACCGGCCCATGGCCTGGACCGCGCGGTCCACCACCCGGCTGGCCACCTCGGTGGCGCCCACCTTGGCCATGGAGGACAGGGTCAGGGCGGCCAGCGGGTCGCGGGCGGCGGCGGCCGCGGCCCGGTAGGCCAGCGAGCGGGCCATCTCGATCTCGGTCCAGGACATGGCGAGCGCATTGGCCACCGGGCCGAGCCGGGCCACCGGCACGCCGAACTGCTCCCGGGCGCTGGTGTGGCGCAGTGCCTCGTCCAGGGCGCGCTGGGCGAGCCCGACCGCGGCGCCGGCCACCGAGACCCGGAACGTGGCCAGGGTGGCCAGGGTCAGCCGGAAGCCGGTGCCCGGATCGCCGAGGCGGTGGTCGGCGGGCACCCGGACGCCGTCGAAGATGACGTCGCCGAGCACGTGCGGCGCGATGATCTGGTGGGGATGCTCGACGGTTAGCCCGCCGGCGTCGGCCGGGACAAGCACCAGGGAGTAGCCGTCGCCCTCGCGGCACAGGACGCTGTAGAAGGACGCGTCGCCCGCGTTGGTGATGAACGACTTGCGGCCGTCGATGACCAGGTCGTCGTGGTCGGCGCTGACCGTGGTGGTGATGGCCCGCAGGTCCGAGCCGACCTCGGGCTCGGTCAGGGCCAGCGCGCCGATCGCCTCGCAGGTCGCGACGGCGGGCAGCCACCGTTTGCGCACCGGTTCGCGGCCGCCGGTGGACAGGGGGAAACTGCCGATGCCCTGCATGGCGAACAGCGAGTCCAGGTGGGCGCTGGTGCCGGCCAGGACCTCCCGGACCACGGTCACGGCCAGCGAGTCGACCCGGTCGAACCTGCCGCCGTACTCGGCGGCCACCGTCACCGCGGCCAGCCCGCTGGCCGCCAGCGCCTCCCGCATGACCGGGTCGACCTGGTCGGCCTCGTCGGCGACCGCGGCCCGGTCCGCGACCGAGGCGGCCAGTTCGCGCGCCTCGGCTTGGAGCGACAGATAACGCTGGGGCAGCTCGTAGAGCCGCGGTTCGTCAGCCACGCGCTCGCTCCGTTCTATATTCATGGGCATGACTTCACAGCCGTCGTTCGACCTGTCCGGGCGGGTGGCGCTGGTCACCGGGGGCAGCCGCGGGCTCGGCCGGGCCACGGTGACGGGCCTGGCCCAGGCCGGCGCCGATGTGATCATCGCCAGCCGGGACCGGGACAGCTGCGCGCAGGCCGCGCGCGAGGTGACCGAGCAGACCGGCCGCCGGGCCCTGCCGTACGCCGCGCACGTCGGCCACTGGGCCGAGCTCGACGGCCTGGTGGAGGCGGCGTACGCGGAGTTCGGCCGCGTCGACGTGCTGGTCAACAACGCCGGGATGTCGCCGGTGTACGGGGCGGTGACCGAGGTCAGCGAGGAGCTTTTCGACAAGGTCATCGCGGTGAACCTCAAGGGCGCGTTCCGGCTCACGGCGCTGGTCGGCTCGCGGATGGCGGCCGGGGACGGCGGCTCGATCATCAACATCAGCAGCGCCGCGGCGGCGCGTCCCCGCGCGGACGTGCTGCCCTACGCGGCCGCCAAGGCCGGGCTGAACGCCCTGACCGCGGGGTTCGCGCGGACGTTCGGCCCCACGGTGCGCTGCAACGCGATCATGGCCGGGACGTTCTTCACCGACATAAGCAAGGCCTGGGATCTGGCCGCGTTCGAGGCACGGGCGCAGACCTTCGCGCTGCGCCGCGGCGGGCAGCCGGAGGAGATCGTCGGCGCGGTGCTGTACCTGGCCAGCGACGCCTCGAGCTACACCACGGGGGCGGTGCTCACCGTGGACGGCGGCCAGTAGTCGCATCACGCCTGCTTGACGACACCGGCGGCGGCCAGGGCGGCGAACTCGGCGTCGTCCAGGCCCAGCCAGTCGGCCAGCACGGCCCGGGTGTGCTCGCCGATCTCGGGCACGCCGTCGTAGCCGGGCCCGTCGTAGCCGCGCAGGTGCAGCACCGGCCCGGGCATGAGCACGCCGCCCAGGATCTGGTTGCCGGTCAGTTCGGTCAGGGTGCGCTCGCGGAAGTGCGGGTCGGCCACGATGTCCGCGGCGTCGTTCACCGCGGCGCTGACGACCTCGAACTTCTCCAGGATCTCCAGGACTTCCTGCCGGGACCGGGCGGCGACCCACTGGGTCACCTCGCGCTGGATGGCCTCGTTGTTGGCCAGCCGCGCCGGGTTGGTGGCGAACCGCGGGTCCTCGATGAGCTCGGGCTGGCCCATCGCGGCGAACAGCCGCTTGGCGATGCCCTGGTTGGACGCGGCGATCGACAGCCATCCCCCGTCGGCGGCCTGGTAGATGCCGCGCGGCGAGGCGGACCCGGTGCCGTTCCCGATCCGGCCCTGGACCTCGCCCAGCGCGCCGTACTTGAGGATCAGGTCACCGACGATGAACATGAGCGGCTCGTACAGGGCCACGTCGATGACCTCGCCGGCGCCGGTGCGCTCGCGCCGGTACAGCGCCATCGCGGTGCCCATCGCGGCGGAGATCCCGGCGATCGAGTCGGCGAAGCCGAAGGGCGGGGAGGTGGGCGGGGTGTCGGGCCAGCCGTTGATGTAGGCGAAGCCGCTGGCCGTCTCGGCCACGGTGCCGAAGCCGGGCCGTGCGCGGTACGGGCCGGTCTGCCCGAAGCCGGAGACCCGGGTGAGGATCAGGCCGGGGTTGTCGCGGGACAGGGTGTCGTAGTCCAGGCCCCAGGCCTCCAGACGGCCGGGCCGGAACGACTCGACCACCACGTCGACCTGGGCGGCCAGCCGCCGGACCAGGTCGCGTCCCTCGGCCCGGCGCAGGTCGACGGCGGTGGACCGCTTGCCCGCGTTGAGCCGGGCGAAGCCGAGCGACAGCCCCTCCTTCTGCGGGGTCCAGTGCCGGGCGAAGTCACCGGTGTCCGGCTCCTCCACCTTGGTGACCTCGGCCCCGAAGTCGCGCAGCATGCGCCCGGCGGTCGGCGCGGCGTACATGGTGCCGAGCTCGAGCACCCGGATCCCGTCCAGCGGCCCCGTCATTGTTGTGCTCCTTTTACGGCCTGTACGTTGCGCAGCCACAGGACGGCCTTGTCGTAGTGGGCCTTGTCGATGTGCAGGCCGCGATAGCGCAGCGCGCCGGTGCCGTCGCGGGCGGCCTCCTCGTAGGCCGCGACGAGCCCTTCGTAGAAGGCGATATCGCTGGCCGACGGGGTGAACACGTCGTTGATCACCGGCACGTGGCTGGGATGGATGGCGATCATGCCGCGAAAGCCCAGCTGACGGCCGCGGACCGCGAACTCGCGGAGCCCGCCGGTGTCGTCCAGCCGCTCCCACAGCGCGGTCAGCGGGTGGATGCCCGCCTCCCGGCAGGCCAGCAGCACCCGGCTGCGCAGGTACAGCGTCTCCAGCCCTTCCGGGGTCCACTCGAAGCCCACCTCGCGGGCGATGTCGGCGTGCTCGGCGGTCGGGCCGATCATCGCGCCGACCCGCGGGGACGCCCGGGCGATGTCGCGGCAGTTCTGGATGGCGGGCACCGTCTCGACCGGGATGACGTACTGCAGGCCCGTCACGCCGTTGCGGGTCTCGAAGTGGTCGAGCAGCGCGTCGTAGCGCAGCACGTCGGTGGCCTGCTCGATCTTGGGCGCGAAGATGCCGTCCAGCCCCGGGACCACCACTTCCTCCAGGTCGGCGCCGGTCAGCCGGGTGGCCAGGCTGTTGACCCTTACTAGCAGCCCCGGTCCGGCGTTGTTGCTGCGCGCCTTCTGGATCGAGTCGCGGACCTGGCGGCGGGCGGCGGCCTTCTGGGCGTCCGGCACGGAGTCCTCGAGGTCGAGCACGATCGCGTCGGCGCCGGCCTTGACCGCCTTCGCGACCCAGTCGGGCTTGTGCCCGGGGACGAACAGCAGGCTGCGATACGGGCGCATCAGCGGCTCCGGCTCCGGTCGTGGGTGTCCTCGGTGATGCCGGCCGTGCGCAGTTCGGCCTTGCGGATCTTCTCCGACGGGGTCTTGGGCAGCTCGTCGGTGAAGCGCAGGAAGCGCGGGATGGCGAAGGCCGGGACCCGGCCCTGGCACCAGTCCCAGATTTCCTCGGCCGTGGCCTTTTCTTTCGTGGTCAGGACGGCCATCACCTCGTCCTCGCCGGCCTCGACGCCGGCCGCCACGCCGATCACCGCGCACTCCTGCACCGCGGGGTGAGCGAGGATGGCCTGCTCGACCTCGTAGGAGCTGATGTTCTCGCCGCGGCGGCGCAGCGCGTCCTTGTAGCGGTCGACGAAGTAGTACCAGCCTTCCTCGTCGCGGCGCAGCGCGTCGCCGGTGTGGAACCACAGGTTCCGCCACGCCTCCGCGGTCTTGTCGGGCATGCCGTAGTAGCCCAGGCTGCAGGTCCAGGGGTGCTTGTAGCGGACCACCAGCTCGCCGAGCTGGCCGGCCGGCACCTCCTCGTCGGTATCCGGGTCGACCAGCCGGGCCTCGAACCAGTCGCTGGCCAGCAGACCCGCCGCGCCCGGCGGGCGGATCTCCCCGTACGGGGACAGGATCGGCGCGCAGGTCTCGGTCAGGCCGAAGGCGTCGACGAACGCCTCGACGCCGAACCGCTTCATGAACCCGTCCAGGATCGAGAACGCGGTAGGCGCCGCGTACACGCAGCGCAGCACGTTGTCCGCGTCATCGGGGAGAGGCGGCTGCTTGGCGATGAAGTCCATCATGACGCCGATCAGGTTGGTCACCGTGACCCGGTTCTCGCGCAGCTGCGCGGCCCACCGGCTGGCGCTGAACTTGGACCGGACCACCACGGCGGCGCCGGCGATCAGGGCCGGGAACGCCGCCATGAACTGGGCGTTGCCGTGGAACAGCGGCGTCACGGTCAGGTAGGTGTCATCCTCTGTGAGCCGGGTGAGGGCGACGACCTCGGCCCCGAAGAAGTACATCTGGGAGTGCGGCATGGCCACGCCCTTGGACGGGCCGGTGGTACCGGAGGTGAAGAACACCGAGGCGAGCGAGCTGGCGGCCGGCTCCGGCAGGCGTAGCGGATCGGCGGCGAGCAGGCGGTCCCAGCCTTCGGCGCGCCAGCCCGCGGCGTTCAGGGCTGCTATGGCCTCGGCCTGGCGGCCGGTGTCGATGACCCAGAAGCCCTCGAGCGCGGGGAGTTCGGCCGCCACGGTGGTGAACCGCTCGGCGTAGACGTCGTCGATCACGGCCCAGCGCGCGCCGACCAGGCCGGCCTGATGGCTGAGGAACAGCCCCTCGTACGCGGTGTTGACCGGCACCTCGACCAGGTGGCCGAGCCCGCAGCCGAGCCAGGTGCGCACGAAGCGCGATGAGTTGGCGGCCATAATCACCACCCGGTCGCCTTCCGCGGCGCCGCCGGCCCGCAGGCCGCCCGCGACGCGTTCGGAATCGGCGAGGATCTGCCCGTAGGTCCACTGGCGTTTTTCTTCCGGCGCGACCAGGAACGTCCGGTCGGGCGCGCGCCCGGCCCGGGCGCGCAGCGCGTGCACGACCGTCCACCGGCTGCGGTCGGGCTCGGTCGGGTGCAGTTCGGTGTAGTACCGGGTCACTGGTCCGCCATCCTCCTGTCTTACCATCGCTGCGTGCCGTCGCTGCTTACCGTCGCTGGTCGAAGCGGCGGCCGAGCAGCTCCGACACGATCCGGATGCGCTGCATGGTCGGGGTGCCGCCGGCCACGGCCCAGCCGTGTGCGTCGCGGTGCAGCCGCTCGATGCCATACTCCTCGGTCATGCCGTTACCGCCGTGCAGCTGCATGGCCAGGTCGGACACCCGCTTGGCCATCTCGTTGGCGGTGCACTTGGCCAGCGATACCTCCAGCGGGTCGGGCAGCCCGGTGCCAGCGTGGCGCGCGGCCCGCTCGATCAGCAGCCGTGCGGCCTCCACCTGCAGCACCATGTCGGCCAGGGCCATCTGCACGGCCTGGAACTCGATGAGCGGCTTGCCGAACTGCTGCCGTTCCTGTACGTAGGCGACCGTGCGGTCCAGCGCGGCCTGGCCGATGGCCAGGCTCATGGTGGAGTTGCCCAGCCTCTCGATGGCGAAGGCCCGGAACAGCTGGGCGAAGCCGCCGGCCGGCACCACCAGGTTGGCGCCGGGCACCACGACATCGTCGAAGATCACGTCGGCCGACGGGATGCCGCGGAAGCCCATCAGCCGCTCCCGCGCGCCGAAGCTCACCCCGGGGCGGTCCGCCTCGATGATCAGCGCGCCGATCCCGCGCGCGCCTGGCTCGTCGTTCAGCCGCGTGTAGGCGAGGTAGAAGTCCGCCTCGCTGCCGTTGGAGATCCAGCGTTTTGCCCCGTTGACCGTGTAATCGCCGTCGGTGTACTTGGCTCGGGTGGTCATGTCGGTGGCGGCCGAGCCGGCGTCGGGCTCGGAGATGGCCAGGGCCATGCTCGTGTCGCCGGCGATGATGCCGGGCAGGAAGCGGCTTTGCTGCTCCTCGGTGCCGAGCAGGGCCAGCACCCGCGCGGGGCCGGTGTTGGCCTCGAACACCTGGAACGCGGCCGGCCGGCACTCCTTGGCCAGTTCCTCGATCACCACCAGGGCGTGCAGCAGCGGTGCCCCGCTGCCCCCGAAACGCTCCGGCAGGCAGATGCCGAGCAGCCCGAGCGAGCCGAGGTACCGGCGCTCGTCGTGCGGGAATGGCTCGCGTGTCGTATCCCAGGTCTCGGCACGGGGGGCGTACCGCTCGCGCGCCACCTGCCGCGCCATCTCGGCGAGTTCGCGCAGCTCGGTGTCGGCATGCCATCCGGTCTCCACTGTGTTTCCTCTCCGGCACTTCACGTGTTTTCATCCGCCTGAGGGCTGGCGCCACGATCAGTAAACCATGATAATGATTGGATGGAAATGGCTCAGGCTGTAATCGTCGACGCGGTCCGTTCGCCCATGGGCCGCGGCAAGGCCACGGGCGCACTGGCCGACGTACACCCGGTCGACCTGCTGGCCCAGGTGCTCACCGCGCTGGTAGCACGCAGCCATCTTGATCCCGGCTCCGTCGACGACGTCCTGGTGGGCTGCGTGGGCCAGAACGGCGAGCAGTCCGCGAACGTCGGCCGGCAGGCCTGGCTCGCGGCCGGCTTCCCGGTCCACGTTCCGTCGGTAACGATCGAGCGCAAGTGCGGGTCGGGACAGCAGGCCGTCGACTTCGCCGCCCAGGGCATCGCCGCGGGCGCCTACGACATCGCCATCGCGGCCGGGGTGGAGTCGATGAGCCGGGTCCCGATGGGGTCGGCCCGGATGGGCGCCGACCCGTACGGGCCGTCGGTCCGGGCCCGCTTCCCCGACCTCGTGCCGCAGGGGGTATCCGCTGAGCTGGTGGCGCAGAAGTTCGGGCTGAGCCGGGACGCGCTGGACGAGTACAGCGCCCGCTCGCACGCGCGTGCGGCCGCCGCGGCCGAGACCGGGTGGTTCGAGGCCGAGATCGTGCCGGTCGCGCGGCCGGACGGGCGCTCGGTATCCGCGGACGAGACGATCCGGGCCGGGACGACCGTGGCGGGACTTGCGGGATTGAAGCCGGCGTTCGGCACTGATGAGATGCGGGCCAGGTTTCCGTCGGTCGACTGGAAGATCACCGCGGGCAACTCCTCGCAGATCACCGACGGCGCGGCGGCCGTCCTGCTGATGAGCGAGCGGCGGGCCGGCGAACTGGGGCTGCGGCCGCGGGCCCGGATCGTGGCCTCGGCCGTCTGCGGCGACGACCCGGTGCTCATGCTGACCGGGCCGATCCCGGCCACCGAGCGGGTGCTGACCCGAAGCGGCCTGGCCCTGGGCGACATCGACGCGGTGGAGATCAACGAGGCGTTCGCCTCTGTGCCCCTGGCCTGGCTGCAGCACTTCCCGGCGGACGAGGACCGGGTCAACCCGCGGGGCGGCGCCATCGCCCTGGGCCACCCGCTGGGGGCTTCGGGCGCACGGCTGCTGACCACGCTGCTGGCCCACCTGGAGGTAACCGGAGGCCGGTACGGATTGCAGACCATGTGCGAGGCCGGCGGGATGGCGAACGCCACCATCGTCGAACGCCTCTAGTTTTCTTCCCCTTCTTTCCGACCTCGGCTACGGAGCAGAGATGGACCTGAGCAGCGCATCAGCGATCGTGACCGGCGGGGCGTCCGGGCTGGGCCTGGCCACCGCGCGGCGGCTGGCCGCGCGCGGCGCGCACGTCGTCCTCCTCGACCTGCCCGGCTCGGCGGGCGCGGCGATGGCCGACGAGATCGGCGGTAAGACCAGCTTCGCGGCCGCCGACGTCACCGACGCCGAGGCGGTCGGCGCCGCCGTCGACGTCGCGTGCGAGCAGGCGCCGCTGCGCGCGGTGGTGCACTGCGCCGGGCGGGGCGGCACCGTGCGGGTGCTGGAGCGAGACGGGTCGCCGGGACCGCTTGACCTGTTCGAGACCGTGCTGCGGGTCAACGTGATCGGCACCTGGAACATACTGCGGCTGACCGCCGCCGCGATCGCCCGCAACGACCCCGATGACGGTGACCGGGGCGTCCTGGTGCTCACCGCCTCGGTCGCGGCCTGGGAGGGCCAGATCGGGCAGATGCCGTACGCCGCGTCGAAGGCCGGGATCGTCGGCATGACCCTGTGCGCCGCGCGCGACCTGGCCCGCAGGCAGATCAGGGTCTGCACCATCGCGCCCGGCGTGTTCGACACGCCGATCCTGGCCCGGTTCCCCGACGAGGTCAAACAGCGGCTCGCCGAGTCGGTGCCGCATCCGTCGCGGCTCGGCGACCCGGACGAGTTCGCCCGGCTGGCCGAGCACATCGTGGACAACCCGATGCTCAACGGCGAGACCATCCGCCTGGACGGCGCGATCAGGATGGCCGCGCGATGACCGGCGCACAGCCAGCTTTCTCGGGCAAGGTCCTGGTCGAACGCGACGCGGGCGTGATGACGATCACAATCAGCCGCCCCGAGGTACGCAACGCCATCGACGCGGAAACGGCGCACGGCCTGGCGGCGGCGCTGGAGGAGCTTGACCCCGATCCCGCGCTGCGGGCCGCGGTGCTGACCGGCGCGGGCGGCACCTTCTGCTCCGGGATGGACCTGCGGGCCTTCCTCGCCGGAGAGCGGCCCTCGACCGAGGGCCGCGGCTTCGCCGGCCTGGTCGAGCGTCCGCCGGACAAGCCCATCATCGCCGCGGTCGAGGGCGCGGCGGTGGCCGGCGGGTTCGAGATCGTGCTGGCCTGCGACCTGATCGTGGCGGCCTCCGATGCCCGGTTCGGCCTGCCCGAGGTGAAGCGGGGACTGGTAGCGGCCGGCGGCGGGCTGCTGCGCCTGCCCCGGCGGGTGCCGTACCACCTGGCCATGGAGTGGGCGCTCACCGGGGAGTACCTGTCCGCGGAGCGGGCGGCGCAGGCCGGGCTGGTGAACCGGATCGTCGCGCCCGGCACCGCCGCGGCCAGCGCGGCCGAACTGGCCCGGGCCATCGCCGCGAACGGGCCGCTCGCCGTGGCGGCGACCAAGCGGATCATCGTGGAATCGGCCGACTGGCCGGGCGCCGAGCAGTTCGCCCGCCAGCGCGCCATCAGCGAGCCCGTGCGAGCGTCGCAGGACGCCAGGGAGGGCGCCCTGGCGTTCCGGGAGAAACGGGCGCCGCACTGGCAGGGCCGCTGAGCTGAAAGGCGCGCCGCGGCGGCGCGGCCCGAGTCAGCGGCGCGGCCCGAGTCAGCCGAAAAGCGCGCCCGCGGCGGCGCGGCACGACCCAATAAATGATAATGTTGATTATTGAAAGTTTTAGCGGGGCGCGGGAATTCTCCGGAGATTAACATGGCCGAAACGCAATTCGGGTCGACTGAAGTGACCCGCAGCACGGTGTCACAAGAACGCCGTCCGCCGAAAACGGCCATGCTCGTGGCCCAGCGTATCGTGCGCGACGTCGTCCGGTCCCACATGTCGCCGGGTGAGCTGCTGCCGCCCGAGCGGGTCATGCTGGAAAAGTACGCGACGGGGCGCGGCACGCTGCGCGAAGCGCTGCGATTGCTGGAGTTCCAGGGCGTTATCTCGCTCAAGCCGGGCCCGGGCGGCGGGCCCGTGCTGCAAACTCCCTCCGCCTTCCATTTGTCCAGCACGCTCATGCTGCTCATGCAGCTCAATCACGCGTCGTACCACGTCATCGTCGAGGTGCGTAACGCTATCGAGCCGGTCATCAGCGAGCTGGCGGCGGAGCACATCTCGGATGCCGCACTGGCCGAGCTCGGCCAGACCATCGACCAGATGCGCTCGGAGATCCACGACCGGGACTCCTTCCTGGAGGCGAATAAGCGCTTCCACGACGTGATCGCCTGGTCCTCGGACAACGTGCTGTTCGCCTACATCATCGATTCGCTGCTCGGGATCCTCGATGGCACCGTCCTCGGCATCGACTACCCCACTTACCGGCGGACCGCGATCCTGAAGGCGCACGAGGAGATCTTCCAGGCCCTGGCCAGCCACGACCCGCAGGCATCACGCGAGCGCATGCGCCAGCACATCGAGGAGTACACCCGCTACGCCAAGAAGAAGTTCCCCTCGGTGCTGGACGAGACGATCACCTGGGACGGCTTCCTCGGCTGATCCCCGGCTGATCCCCGGCTGATCCCCCGGCTGATCCCCGGCTGGTTCCTCAGCCGGAAGCTATTCCTTCTAATCATCATCAGGTATTAGACTCCTCGTGACGGCGGACAGCCCAGCCGGAGGAGTGCTCATGGACATCACCGACCTGGCGCGGACCGTGCGCCGCCTGCAGGACAGGCAGGAGCTGCGGGACCTGACCCTGCGCTACTGCCGCGCGATCGACGACTCGGATTGGGTCGCGCTGCGCGAGCTGTTCACCGACGAGGCGCGGGCCGGAGCGGTCGGCGGCGACGAGACAGTACAGCGCCTGCGTTCGATCCGCTCGACCTACGGGCGGACGATCCACACGGCGCACGGCCAGCTCGTCGAGTTCACCGACGACGACCACGCCACCGGCATGGTGCCCTCGCATGCCGAGCTGGACATCAAGGGCGAGACCGTTGTGTGCGCCATGCGGTACCACGACGACTACGTGCGCGAGGCCGGCGGCTGGCGCTTCGCCCGGCGGCATATCGCGTTCGTGTACGCCCTGCCGTGGCCGCGCCTGGCTGGCGCGCTGACGGACGAGTTGCCGGTGCACTGGCCGGGCACCGAGGCCGCGCCGCCGGACCAGTTCCCCGAGGGGCCGGCGTGAACGCCCCGCCCGGACGGCTCGCGGGCCGCGTCGCGGTCGTCACCGGCGGGGCCAGCGGGATCGGCGCCGCCACGGTCCGGCGGCTGGCCGCCGACGGGGCCACGGTGGTGATCGCCGACCTCCAGGCCGAGGCGGCCCAGGCGCTGGCCGCCGAACTCGGCGGCTGCCGCGCCATCGGTGCCGATGTGACCAGGGAAGACGATATCGCCGCGGCGGTCGACCTGGCCGTCTCTACGTTCGGCCGGCTGGACGTCATGTTCGGCAACGCCGGCATCTTCGGGGCGTACGGCTCGATCGCCAAGAGCCGCATGGAGGACGTCGACCTGACCCTGGCGGTCAACCTGCGCGGGGTGTTCGCGGGCATGAAGCACGCGGCGCGGGTGATGATCCCGCAGCGTTCCGGGGTCATCCTGGCGACCACCAGCCCGGCCGCGGTGATCGGCGGCGTCGGCAACCACGCCTACAGCGCCGCCAAGGCCGGCATCGTGGGGCTGATGCGCTCGGTGGCGGCGGAGTTGCGCCCGCACGGCATCCGGGTCAACGCCATCATGCCGGGCGCGATCGTCTCGGCCATGACGGCCGGCATGGTCACCGGTGACGCCACCGCGCTGGAACGCACGGCCGAGGTGCTGGCCGCCCAGACCCCTGCGGGCCGTCCGGGACGGCCCGAGGACATCGCCGCGGCGGTGAGCTACCTGGCCAGCGACGAGGCGGCGTTCGTGACCGGCCAGACGCTGGTGGTCGACGGCGGCTACACCGCGATCGGCGCCGAATCGCCGTATGCCACCGGCGAATACGCCGAGCCGGGCGTGTTCCTGGAAGCCGGCCGCCGCCGTTGACGCCGAGCACTATTCTATGATTATGATTTATATAATTTGTACCTGGGATGAGGCCGTGCTGGGAGGCAGCTGATGGCGGCACCAACATTCGGCGGCTGTCCGGTCGTCCACACCGACTACCGGGTCGACCGGCCGGTCTTTGAGCACTACGCGCTACTGGACGCGGATCGTGAGGCCGGACCGTTCCTGCGGGCCGAGTTCACCCCGGTGCCGTTCTGGATGGTGACCCGGTATGAGCACGTGCTCGAGGCGCTGCAGATGCCGGAGGTGTTCGGCAGTGAGGTCATCAACGCGATGGACCCGCGGATGGACATCGAGGTGCTGCCCAACGTGCTCAACCCGCCGGAGCACACCAAGATGCGCAAGGTCCTGAACCGCTGGTTCTCCCCCGCCGCGGTCCGGCGGCTGGAGCCGCTGGTCTTGAGCCGCTGCATCGAGCTGATCGAGGAACTGAAGCCGCGCGGCGAGTGCGACCTGGTCGCCGAGTTCGCCATCCGCTTCCCGACCGATATGTTCCTGGCCACCCTGGGGCTGCCGATCGAGGACGGGGCGCAGTTCCTGGTCTGGGTGGAGAAGATCTTCGCGGGTTTCTTCGGGCATGACCCGCAGGGCGCCATGCAGGCGCAGGCTCAGATGCACGAGTACTTCAACGCGGCCGCGGACGACCGGGTAAGGCACCCGAGGGACCCGGAAACCGACTTCATGACCCGCATGGTCAAGGCCGAGATCGACGGCGAGAGGATCAGCCGCGCCGACCTGCTCGTCATCTGCCTCACGCTGATGGCCGCGGGCCTGGACACCACGCGCAGCGCACTGGGCTACATCTTCTACTACCTGGCGAGGCACGAGCAGGACCGGCGCCGGATCATCGCCGACCCGTCGCTGACGCCCAAGGCCATCGAGGAGTTCATCCGGATCTACCCCCTGGTGTTCCAGGACGGCCGGCTGGTCAAGCAGGACATCGACTTCCACGGCTGCCTGATGAAGAAGGGCGACATCGTCTGGCTCGGCCTGGCGTCGGCCAACCGGGACCCGCGCAAGTTCTCTGATCCCGAGGAGTTCGTCATCGGGCGGCCGGACGCCAACCACCACCTCGGCTTCGGCGCAGGCCCGCACCGCTGCCTGGGCATGCACCTGGCCCGGCACGAGCTGGTCATCGCGATCAACGAATGGCACAAGCGGATTCCGGATTACGAGGTCGCGACCACCGAGCCGCTCACGGAGCGCGGCGGTCAGCTGTCCTTGAACAAGCTGCCGCTGCGTTGGAAGGTGTGACCATGTCGTCCTGGAAGCTGTCCGTCGACGATTCCCGGTGCATGGGGCATGGCAGGTGCTACACCGTCGCCCCCGGCCTGCTCTCCGACGACGAGGAGGGCTTCGTGACGCTGCGCGGCTCCTCGATGCCGATCACCGACGAGCAGCGCGCCGACGCGGAGGCCGCCGAGGCCGCCTGTCCCGAACGCGCCATCACCTTGGACAGTGCCTCCTAACCCGGCCGAGCGGCCGTCCGTCGCGATGGTGGTGGGCGGCGGCTCCGGGATCGGGGCGGCGTGCGCACAGCGGCTCGCTGACGACGGCTACCGGGTGCTGGTGGCGGACCTGGACACGGAGGCGGCCACGAAGGTGGCCGGCCGGTGTGCCGATGGCCTGGCCGTCCACGTGGACGTGACGGAGGCTGAATCGGTCGACCACATGATGGCGGCCGCGGCCGGTTGGGGAGGCCGGGTGACCGTGGCGGTCAACTGCGCGGCCATCCGCGACGCCGGCGGCCCGGTCGGCGACCACGATCCGCAGTCATGGCGGCGCACGCTCGCCGTGAACCTCGACGGCGTCTTCCTCTGCACGCGCGCGCAGGTCCGGGCCATGCGAGGGACCGGTGGTGGCGCGATCGTGGCCATCTCCAGCGTGCTGGGGTTGCGGGGCCATCCCGACGTGCCGGCGTACGTCACGGCCAAGCACGGCCTGATCGGCCTGTACCGCAGCGCGGCGATCGCCCATGCCGCCGACGGCATCAGGCTCAACGTGATCTGCCCGGGCTACGTGCACACGCCGCTGCTCGACGCCAGGCTCAACGAGGAACGGGCGGCCGCGCTGACCGCTCAGCATCCGATCGGGCGGCTGGGCGCGCCGGACGAGATCGCCGCCGCGGTCGCCTGGCTGGCCAGCCCGCAGGCCTCGTTCGTCACCGGCAGCGTCTATACCGTCGACGGCGGTTTCACGGCCTAGCTCCGCGGCTCGTGATCTGCCGGTAGAGGCGGTCGGCGGCGGCGTGCATCTGGTCGGTCATGGCGGTGCTGCCGGTGTGGCCGGAGTCTTCGATGATGATGAGCTCGGCGCCGGGCCAGGCGCGGGCGAGCTCCCACGGGGTATGCGCACCGCCGCCGAGGTCGTTGCGGCCGTGGATCAAGACGGCGGGGACGCCGACCAGCTTGCCGGCCTCGCGGATCAGCACTCCGTCCTCGAGGAAACCGTCGTGCGCGAAGTAGTGCGAGCAGATGCGCACGAACGCCAGCTTCGCGTCGTCGGGCCGGTCGCTGTACGCGCCGGGGCTCCCGGTGCTTTCCTGCGAGATGACCGCGTCCTCCCAGGCCAGCCACTCGGTCGCGGCCCGCGACCGGACGCCGGGATCGGGGTCCTCCATCATCTGCGAGTACACCCGGAGCAGGCCCGGGATCGGCGGCGTGCTGTCGGTCGGCAGCCGGTAGGAATCGGTCAGGCCCGCGAAGTCGCGGAACCGGGCCCAGGCCTCGGGGAAGAACCGGCCGACGCCCCGGTACAGCCAGTCAAGCTCCAGCCGCCTGGTCGAGGTCACGCTGAGCATGAGCATCCCGCTGACCCGCTCCGGATGCCGCTCGGCGTACGCCAGCGACAGCGTCACCCCCCACGACCCGCCGCGCAGCAGCCACTGGTCGACGCCGAGATGCTCGCGCAGCCGCTCCATGTCCCGGAGCAGGTGCTCGGTGGTGTTCAGGCTCATGTCGGCCGCGGGGTCGCTGGCGTGCGGCCGGCTGCGGCCGCAGTTGCGCTGGTCGAACAGGATGGTCCGGAACCGGTCCGGGTCGAACGACCTGCGCTGTCCCGCCGTGCACCCCGACCCCGGGCCGCCGTGCACGATCAGCGCAGGTAGGCCAGCGGGGTTCCCGCAGGTCTCCCAGTACACGAGGTTCCCGTCACCCGTGTCCAGCAGGCCAGTCTCATAGGGCTCGATATCGGGGTACTTGGGCATGCGGACAACCCTAGTGAGGGTCTGCTCGCCTAACTGTCGTCCCTAACTGTCGTCGCTGAGGCGGGCGCGGGGGCCGCGGACGGCGAACAGGAGCAGGCCGGCCGCGAAGACCGCGCAGGCCCAGATCCAGGCGCCGCAGTCGGCGGGCGGCCGGACCGGCCAGACCCACGGGGCGGTCCAGGCTTGGAGCAGGGCGTACTGGCAGAACAGCATGTATCCCATCGGGAGCGTCCAGGCGAGCAGGGCGCCAGTGACCAGCGAGCACAGCAGGCCGATGCCGGTGATCCCGATGACGTTCCTGGCGAGCACCAGAACGCCCGCGTTGAGGCTCTCGCCGACGGCGCCCAGTTGGAGCAGCGGGATGGCCAGCCCGCACATCCCGGCGACGGTGAGCAGGCGCAGCCGAGGCAGCCAGCGCCCGGCGGACCGTTCCGTCTCGCCGAACGGGCTGTGCGCCGTCACCGCGATCACCGTCGCCGCGCCCGCCTCGATGATCATCGGGACCTGCTGCGCGTAGGGGCCGGAGTTGAACGCCCAGTGCCAGTGCAACGCCAGATGCAGCAGGGCGCCGCAGACGGCAAGCGCGCCGATTCCGGCCGGAACACGCCGACTGCGCAGATGAAGCCAGACCAGGCGCAGGCCAGACGGGCCCGGCCCGGCCGCCCCGGAGGGGGCGGCCGGCGGCTTGAGTACCTGGGCAGCGGTCACGGGATCTGCGCCAGGGTGATCGTGCCGGCCCGCAGGGCGGCCAGGTGGCCCGCCAGCCAGGCGTGCCGCGCGCTGGCGGACAGCGCGCCGAACCGCTGCGCGGCCGAACGGACGGCCGGCGGCCCGGCGATCGGCTGCCCGTTCTGGAGCATCTTGCCGATGGTCGCAGGCACGTTCGTGCCGGCCGCGGTCAGCAGGGCGTCCTCCACCGCTTGCTGCGCCGGTCCGAGCGAGACGGAACCCGCCTGTTGCGATGGCCCCGCGAGGAAGGGGTCCAGCAGCCCTTGCTGGAATCCCTCACGCCAGCCCACCGGGTCGGGGATGCCGAGGAACTGACCGAAATAGATGCCTACGCGCTCCGCGGTGAACTCGAATACCGGCGGGTTCCCGGAGATGCCGCTCGGGACGTCCTGCCCGCCGATCATGCTCGCGACCTCCTTCGCGCTCACCGGCGCGCCGGGCAGGCCCGCGATCTCGGCGGCCACCGGGTCGAGCACCTCGGCCACGTCGCTCAGGTAGAAGCTGAACGCCGGATGGACGCACACCTGGAAGCCGGACGAGGACGTGCAGGCCGGGGCGGCAGGGACGGGCTGATCGCTGGCCGCGGAGTGCAGCGCCGGGATCTGCCAGCCGCCGACCGCGTCCGGCTTCGCGGTCCCGGCCAGCGCGAACGCGGTCCAGGACGCGGCGACGCCGCAGGCGACCAGGATGACCGCGACCGCGCGAAGCAGCCAGCCATCGGTGCGAGCGAGGGCGGCACGCAGCGACGCCAGCCCGCGTTCCGGCGTCAGCTCGCGAAGTGTGGTCGCCAGGCCGAGCGCGCCGAACAGCGCGAGCGCGATCCCGCCCATGAACATGACCTGCACGATCGACAGGTCCGGGGCGGCGTGATAGTAGACACCGGCATCGACGACCGGCGGGCTGTTGGCCGGCGACAACAGCGCATAGGTGCCCGAGGCCGTGACGCTCAGCGCCTGGCGGAGCCCGGTCTGGTAAAGGACGAGCGCGACGATCGCGACCAGCGGTGCGGTGAACCGCCCGGGGAAGAAGACACCGCAGGCGAACCCGATCACGGTCACGACGGTGACGCCGGCCGCGCCGACGAACACCGGCCACAGCGGCGGCCCGCCCCAGGTGGCCTGCAGCGCGGTCTGGATGTACAGCACGGCGACCCCGGCCAGGAACGCCAGCAGCAGCCAGCTCAGCGTCCCGGCCAGGGTAATGCTCAGCCGCGCCCACGCCGCGCGGGGCGTGGTGGCCACCATGTCGGCGGTCTTCCTGCGCCCGTCGCGTGATCCGGCCCAGGCGGCCAGGCCGCCGGCGAACGCGCTGAACTCGAACAGCATGTGATCGGTGATCGCGGACGCGCGCAGGGTCCAGACGGGCGGGAACCCGTCGGCGGTGCGGAGCGTGTTGAAGTAGAAAACCGCCGCGAGCAGCGGCAGCACGTACGGCACCGCGTTGCGCTTGAACTCAAGCCGCAGCGCCCGGACCGACTCCGGCAGGGTGAACCGGGACGTGGCCAGCCGGGACGGCGCCAGACGGTGCGGGGGCATGCTCGTGACGCTCATGACCGAGCCGCCGAGAGAACCGCGCTGTAGCCGCGCTCCAGCGGGGCGTCTCCGACGCCGTGTCCCGCGCCGCGGGCGGTCAGTTCGTCCGGCGTGCCGCGGAACACGATCTTCCCGGCCGACATCAGCGCCACCTCCGAGCACGCCGCACCCACGTCCTCGACCAGGTGCGTCGACACGATCACCGTGGCGGTCTCCCCCAGCGACCGCAGCAGGGCGCGGAACTGCACCCGTTGCTCCGGGTCCAGGCCGGCCGTCGGCTCATCGAGCAGCAGCAGGTCCGGATTATTCACGATCGCCTGCGCGATCCCCACGCGGCGCAACATCCCGCCGGACAGCGTGCGCAGCTTCGCCTTGGCCTTGGCGCCGAGGTCAACGCGCTCCACGGCCAGCGCGACGGCCTTCGGCACCTGCGCGGACGGCATTTCCTTGAGCAGCGCGAAATACTCGATGAATTCCACGACCGTGAACGACGGGTAATACCCGAGGTTCTGCGGAAGGTAGCCGAGCCGCCGCCGGATCTCCCGGCGCGCCGCCGGCCCGCGCGGATCCCGCTCGAGCAGCCGGATCTCCCCCGACGACGGGGGCAGCACGGTGGCGAGCATCCGGAGCAGCGAGGTCTTCCCGGCCCCATTGGGACCGAGCAGGCCGAACACCCCCGACCCCAGCTCAATGCTCACGCCGTCAACGGCTTTATTTTTCCCGAACGAGCGGTGAATGCCGGTCAGCATTACGTTCACTGGAGGCCCCTTTCCGGGCGTACTGCGTAAATGATGACCGCGGCGCAGCATGCTGCGACGGCCAGGTAAGGCGGGTAAGCGTGCGCGTTCGTGGCCGAGGCCGTGAGCTGGCCGCTGGCGGTCTGACCGGCCAGGACCGTGATCACCCAGGCGGCCACCCCCGCGGCGGCACCCACGACCGCTGACCGGGCGACCACGGCCGCCGCCAGGGCCAGCGCGCTGACCGCAGTCATCGGGAGCAGCCAGCCGAAGGTCAGGGCCGCGACCGCGCCCGAGGCCGCGCTGGCCAGCAGCCCGAGCGCGGCGTTCAGCGCGAACACTGCGACCGCGCGGGTAAGCAGCACCATCCGCTGGCTGACCGCGCAGCTCGACGACAGCTCCCACGCCGGGTCGACGGCCGGGCCGTACGCGAAGGCGATGCCGACCGCCGCGACCGCCGGGGCGACCAGCCACACGACCGGCTGGCCGGGCCCGAGACTGATCAGGGCGCCGGCGCCAAACACCACGACCGTCGAGATCAGCCAGGGCAGCAGCAGCGACGGGGTGGTGATCAGGGCCCGGGCGAGACCGGGTGAGCGCAGCAGCCGGATGGCCGTGCGCTCAAGCCGGCCCGGATGCCGCCGCCATACCTCGGTGGCGACGGTCGTCCAGACCCGGTCCAGGTCGACGCCGTCCGGCGCGTCATAGGCGGACGCGGGCCGGCCCGGGTCGTTCGGGAAAGTCATCGTGTTCCTCCCAGGACGCCGCGCAGCATGCTGCGGGCGCGGTGGGCGCGGCTCTTGACCGTGCCAGCGGGGACGCCGAGGAGGGCGGCGACCTCGGCGACCGGACGGTCTTCTACGTACATGAGGCGCAGCACCTCTCCTTCCGGGCCGTTGAGAGCGGCGGCGATCTCCATGCGGATGATGGCGGCTTCGGCGGGGTCCAGGCCGACGTGCGGGGCTTCCTCCAGCAGCGCTGTTACCGGGCCGCGCCTGCGCAGCAGCAGAGCGGCCTGGTTACGGGCGATCACCCACATCCAGGCCTGCGGCGTCCCCTGCGGCCGGTAGCTGCCGGCGCCCTTCCACACCGCGAGGAACGTCTCCTGGAGCACATCCTCGACGTCCGGCGGCGATAGCGCGGCCCGCAGGCGCGCGGCCAGCCACGACGCGTGCCGCATAAACAGCTCGCGCAGTGCCGTGTCGTCGCCTGCCGCCAGGGCCGCGATCAGTTCGTCGTCGTCCATCACCACATCTATTGCACCCCAGGCCGGTCCGGTTCACGAGAGGCCAGGGTTTCTGGCGACGGGACAGATCCGGGCATAGGCTGCCGCCGTGACTCGGCCGACGCTAGTGCCGGTGGATGCGGTCGAGCGCGTCGGGGGGTGGTCGGGCAGGGGATCTGCGGCGGTGATGGTGCGGGTCACCCTGCGGGTGGCTATTGTGCGTCCATGGGCGACGACTGGCGCGTCCGCGTTGCGTTCGATGAGGATGACCCGCCGGAGCTGCCGGAATCCGGCGAGCAGGCGCTTGTCGCTGCATTGCGCAGCCGCCTCAGCGATCAGGTAGCGGTCACCTCGAACGGTACCGAGATCTTCTTGTATGCCCCCGCCGCCGGATCGGCTGATGAGGCCGCACAAGTGGCGCGTCAGGTGCTTGCGCGGCACGACGTCAGCGCGTCCGTCCGGACGGAGTTCTGGAGCTCGCTAAATGAGGAGTGGCGGGATGTGACGGACGAGCCGTCCGCCGATCCCGTTGCCGAGCGGCGGGCGGCAGGGCGGGAATTGTCGCGGAAGGTCGGCTTTCCCGCCTGGCAGGTGCGGGTCGAAGTGCGGTCACACCGCGATGTGGTAGCGCTGGCCGGGTATCTTGCCGCCCAGGGATGGCGGGTACGCCGGCGCCGCAGGCACCTGCTTGTCGGGGCGGACTGCGAAGACGACGCTAAGGGCCTGGTCCGGGCGCTCTCCGGTGACGGCGGCGCTGATGCGGAGACTGCCTTCCGGGTCGGGCGGGTCAGCTACAGCTACATGCTGTTTGACGTCTCCAGCACCCAGGTCTTCGGGGGGAGCGGCTAGCGCCCGACTTGGTCTTCACCGTCGTGACATACGGCACCAGCCCCCACGGGCTGGCGTTAGTGCGCAGTTTCAGCGGCCCCCGCCATGGGCAGGTTCCTGCCGCACGATCCCGTCCCGGGCACCCCCGGGGACCCGGAATTCCCGCTCTTGCGCACGGCCCTCACCGGGCGAGCATGGCGAGGATCAGGTCGGTGACCGGCTTTCCGGTCCGCGCGGCCTCCTCGACGCTGGCCGTGCCTGTGCGCCTGACGATCTCGGTGATCTGACGGAAGATCAACGCGCGGGCTAGCAACTGGCCGAGTTCTGGCTCGCCGGCGAGCTGATCGAGGATTCCGGGCCGTGCGTGCTGCCACTGCAGCGCGTCTACCGCCGCGATGGCCAGCGGCCACCCGGCCGGCCGCTCCAACGGCGAGAAGTCGATGACCGCGGGCGCCATCCCGTCGGCGAACAAGACGTTTCCCGTCAGGTCCGCATGAATGAGCTGGTCCGGCAGGCTGACCGGCCGCAGCGCGGCCAGCAGCCGCCGTACCTGCCCGGCAACCTCCCCCGCGGCCGGGCCGAGCAGCGTATCCGGGTCACGCTCACCCCACGCCACCTGATCGCCGATCGTCCACGGGTTCTCCACGGCGCCCTGCCAAGCCGGCACCTGAACTCCGGCTAGCGCGGTGTGCAACGCCCGGCTCACCGCGACCAGCTCCGGCCAGCGCGGCGAAACGCCGGACCAGTCCGCCGGTGCCCCGGGCACCCACTCATAGCACGTCCATCCGTACGCCACCCAGTCCCCCGTCACCGCCCGCACCGGCCGCGGAACCCGGAAACCAGGACCAGTCAGCGCATCGTAGACCTCGGCGGACCATCGTCCCGCCCGGGCCGAATCGGCGGCCTTGAGCACCACCTGCCCGGCCCGCCAGGCAGTGCTCTCCCCGCCCGGCAATCGCACCGGGACCACATCAGTCATCCCGAACGCGTCAAGCACCTCTCCGGGCACCGTATCCAGGCGTTCCCAGGCCACCATGCGACGGTAGCGACCCCGCTCAGTACAGCCAACTGATTTACCCCCCGGCCGGTCGGCGTCCCCAGGCGCCGATGAACGCGAAGCCGCAGCCTAGGAAGTCGGGGTCGTCGAGCCTGGCCTCGAGCCTGGCTTCCTCCGCGGCGGTCATCACGCCCGAGGAAATCAACGGCGCCGCCATGGCTTCGATGCTGAGCCGGTAGAACTCCGCCAGCTCGGTCCCGGGCTGGACGATGTCGAGCTCAGCGTCGGCGGCGATATCCTCCAGCCCCAGCTGGTGGATCTGCCGCAGGACCGCCCGGCCTTGCGCCAGCGAACCGTTCGGGAATGCCTCATGCCAGGCACCGGGATGCGCGGACCAGACCGGATCGAAATCGGCCAGCCAGAGGCCGAAGTCGCAGTCCTCCGCCAGCAGCCAGCCACCGGGCGCCAGCCAGGAGACCATCCGCCGCAGCACGGCCATCCGGTCCGGGATGTGCATGAGCACGGCGCGCACGTGCACCAGGTCGAAGGACCCGGCCGGGAACTCGTCGGTGGTCACGTCGTGACGCAGGACGTCGAGATTCGGCAGTGATAGCTCGGAGAGGAAGCCGGTCTCCAGGTCGGTCGCCGTGACCCGGCCAGCCGGGCCGACGTACTCGCACAACCAGCGCGCGATGGAGCCGCGTCCGCCGCCGACTTCCAGGCACCGCGGGCCAGGAGCCATGTCGAGCGCCTTGATCCTGCGTACCGTGAGCGGGTCGAGACGTTCCGCGAACAACTCCAGGCGGCGGCGCTCATTCGCGCCAGCGTGCGGGAATGCGTAGGTACTCGCGTGATCAGTCATCTGCCCGCTCCGATACGACACCTGGGGCGCCAGGTCAACGTCACCAGACCCGGCACACGGTAACCGATGCAGCACGCGCCCCGCCATCAAACGACGGGTGGATGGCAGATCCACCCCGGAGCCGATGACGGCGGCCGGAGCCGGGCATACCGTGGTCGACGTCGGCTCAGCAGCCGCAGTCGGGGAAGTCAGTGAGGTAAACATGCCCGCGCTCAAGCTCGCCATCGGTTGGGCCTGGATCGCGTTCTGGATCTACTGGCTCGTGTCCGCTTCCGTCACTAAGCAGAGCGTGCCTAGTGGATGGCGGACACGGCGGCTTACTTCTACTACTGCGGGACCGTCGAAGAGCGGAACCTGACGGCCACGTTCCCCACGGCGTACCCCGAGTACAGAAGCAGGACGAAGATGCTCATTCCGTTCCTGCTGTAAGTCCCGCGGAGCGGCGGCCCTCCGCGGGCGGGGTGTAGGCGGCGAGCAGGGTGGCAGTGATGAGCCCGGCGGCCTCGTCGGCCGTGACGCGGCCAGCGGCGGCGTCTTCGGCTGCGGCGTGCATGAGGCTGAAGGCGGTGGTGATCAGCCATCGCCCCGGCAGGTCGCTGCGGAAGGTCCCCTCGCTCTGCCCTCGCCTGATGAGGGACTGCACCCGGCGCAGGATCGGGTCGTGAACGCCGCGGATGCGCTCGGCGGGGAGTTCGCGCTGCGCGGCCAGCAGGATGTTGCGGAACTTGTGCACAATCTGCCAGGACGAGGTGACGAGCCGGGCGAGCGCAGCCGCGGGATCACCGCCGGTGTCGGTCGCGTCGAGGATCGCGTCGGCGTGCTCGATGGTCCGGGCCATGACGGCGTCGATGAGTTCGGCGCGGGTCTTGAAGTGGCCGTAGAGCGTGATGCGGCCGACGCCGGCCGCCGCGGCGATGTCGGCGATGCTCACCTCGGGGTCGTGCGCTAGGCAGTCGGTGGCCGCGTCCAGGATCGCCGCGATGTTGCGGCGCGCATCGGCTCGCTGCGCCCGCGGGGCCGTGCCGTGGGCACCGCTGGAGGACATTCCGAAATCCCCTTTCCTGAACACTGGTGTACGAGTTAGCCTGAGACCGTTAACTCGTACATGTCAGTTCATGTTAGCGCGGAACGCGCCTGAGGAGGAGATCGCCATGCACGACGTCGGCCACACATTTCGAGCCCGGAAGCGCGCAACGGCCGCGGCCGGCCCTGATCCTGGGCACCGGTCCGGCCCGTCGCCCTGGGTCGCCCTGGCCCTGCTCGCGTCCGCGCAGCTCATGCTCGTCCTGGACGTGACGGTGGTGAACGTGGCGCTGCCCGACATCGGCGCGGCCCTGCGCCTGGACCGCGGCGAACTGCCGTGGGTGATGACGATCTACACCCTGTTCTTCGGCGGCCTGATGCTGCTCGGCGGGCGGCTCGCCGACCTGGTCGGCGCGCGGCGGCTGACCCTGACCGGACTGGCCCTGTTCACCGCCTCTTCCCTGCTGTGCGCGCTGTCGCAGGACGCCGCGATGCTGCTCGCCGGGCGGTCGCTGCAGGGCCTCGGCGCGGCGCTGATGTCGCCCGCGGCACTGGCCACCGTCATGACGCTGTTCCCCGGCGACGGCCGCGGCAAGGCGCTGGGCGTCTGGTCGGCGCTGGCCGGCGCCGGAGCGGCCCTGGGCGTCATCCTCGGCGGCGTGCTCACCTCCGAGGCGGGCTGGCGGTGGGTGTTCGCGATCAACGTGCCGATCGGCATCGTCCTGCTCGTTGCGATACCGCTGGCCGCGCCGGTCAGGCACCGGCCCGCCGCGGCGGAACGTGGTCTGGATATCCCGGGCGCGCTCCTGGTCACCGCGGGAACGGGCGGGGCGATCTTCGGCCTGATCAACGCCGGCAGCCACGGCTGGGCAGCGGCTTCCACGGTGCTGCCGCTGGTGCTCGCCGCCGGGGCCTGGGCGGTCTTCGCGATCGTCGAGCGGCAGGTCCGGCGTCCCCTGCTCACCGTCGGCCTGCTCGGCCGGCGCGCGGTGCTGGCCGGCAGCTTCCTCATGCTGGTCGCCACCGGGCTGCTGGTGGGCGGGTTCTTCGTGGGCTCCTTCGCGCTGCAGCGCGCTCACCACTACAGTGCCCTGGGCGTGGGCCTGGCCTTCTTGCCTACCGCCCTGGCGATCATCGCCGGGGCGCAGGCCGGTGCCCGGTTGCTGGCCCGGGTGAACACCCGGATCGTCGCGGTCACCGGCCTGGCGCTGGCGGCGACCGGATACGCCGTCGCCGCCCGCTGGACCGGCTCCGCCGCGACGGTGACCGGACTGAGCATCGCCGCGCTGGGCATCGGCGCGACGTTCGTCACCGCCTTCACCGCCTCGCTCACCGACGCCGGACCCGCCGAGGCGGGCCTGCGGTCAGCGCTGGTCAACACCTTCCACGAACTCGGCGGAGCGGCCGGCGTGGCGGTCCTGTCCAGCGCCGCCGGGGCGGGCCTGGTCGCGGCCAACCTGGCCAGCCAGGACTTCACCCACGCGTTCGCCGTCGGCGCGGTCTGCGGCGCGGCGTCGGTGGCGGTCGCGGCCGTGCTGGTCCCGGCGGTCCGCCGCCGCCCGAGCTGAGCGGGCGGTTCAGCCTCGCAACGGGGCGACCGGGCCGTCGGGCGAAGCCATGCGGCCGGCCACGACCCGCTCCGCGGCCTCCGCCACCTCCGCCTCGGGCAACCGCCTGAACCCGTCGGCGGTGATCGTGGTCACCACGGGGAAGATGCGCCGGTAGAGATCGGGCCCGCCGGTCGCCGAATCGTCGTCGGCCGCGTCGTACAGGGCTTGCAGGCAGCACAGCACGGCCGTGCTGGTTGTCATGCCGTCGGTGTAAAGCTTCTTCAGCGCTCCCCGGGCGAACACCGACCCTGATCCGATCGAGTAGAACCTGTGCTCCTCCTCGGGGCCGCCCACCGGATCGTAGCTGAAGATCCGCCCGGTACCACTGTCCAGGTCGTAGCCGACCAAGAGCGGGACCAGCACGAGGCCCTGCATGGCCAGACCGAGGTTGCCCCGGATCATGGCGGCCAGCCGGTTGGCCTTACCATGCAGCGACAGGAACCGGCCCTCCATCTTCTCGTAATGCTCCAGCTCAACCTGGAAGAGCCGGGCGAACTCAAGGCCCAGCGCCAGGACGCCGGAGATACCCATCGCGGAGAACTCGTCACAGCGGAACACCTTCTCCACGTCCCGTTTGGAGATCATGTTCCCCGCGGTAGCGCGCCTGTCGCTGGCCAGCACCACGCCCTCATCGCACACCACCGCCACGATCGTCGTCGCATGCGGCAGGCTCACCTCCGGGGCACCCGGCACCGACCCGCCCGGCAGCAGCTGCGGAGCGTACGCCGACAAAAGCCTCGAGAAGGACGATGACTCCAGAGCCTGGACCGGAACCCGCCGGCCGCACACATCCAGGTCCATTCCGCGCCTCCCGAGCCGCCAGCTACGCCCCTAGTCCTTCGACCACCCTAGTGTGCCGGGAGTTGGCCCGTGTCAGGCGGCGACGGGCTGGGCGACCCGGATCGCGAAGCAAATACGCCAGGCCGTGGTACGGCACTGGTCGGCCCCAGGATCGGCGTCGATCCGTTCGGCCAGTTCAGAGTACGGGTAGGGCTACCCGCGTGCCCGTTCGGCAGGCGCGAACGTAGTTGAGATGACCCGGGACGATGGCCGCCACCGTCAGGACCTAGTGTCCTGAGTCATGCATGATCGCGGACATTCACTGTCGCTATCACAGCCATTACTGTCCACGATCTCGGTCTGGCTCGGCGAGCGGCACGCAGAAGGGCAATGCGCATCGATTTCATACCGGCGCCAGCTCAGCGAGATGGACGGGATTGGCCCTGTTGAGCCGGATCAGCTGGTGCGGTGGAACCGCGCGGCCATTCGGCAGGAGCTCGCCGGTGTCCTCGAAGACGATGACACCGTTGCAGAGCTGGCTCCAGCCTTGTTCGGGTCGGAAGGCGATCGTACGGGCCGCGTCGCGGTCCGGCCCGTCGGCGGGAGGACATGCGGGCTGGTGGGTGCACATCGCTGGCCTCCAGCTCAGCTAGCCGCGGCCATGACGGGGCGCCGCGGCCCTGACGTGGCGTTGGCCAGCGCCGCGACGGCCGGGTGGCGGCGCATCTTGGCCAGGCACCGGCTGCGGGTCGGGCCGATGCTGCCGACGGGTATGCCCAGCCTGGCGCTGATCTCGACGTAGGGCACCGGCGGGTCGGCGGTGAGCATGGCGATCAGCTGCTGGCCTTCCGCGGGCAGGAACGTGAAAGCCTCGCGCACCGCCGCCCGGCGTTCGGCGTCGAGCAGTTCCTGATCGGCCGTCTCGGCCCGGTGGTCCGGCAGGCCGTCGGCGTCGAGCGCATAGACCACGGCGCGCGGACCGTATGCCGCACGGATCGCGCGCCCGCACTCCCGCCGGGTAGTGGTGGTGATCCAACCGGGCAGCGCGGCCGGCTCGCGGAGCTTGTCCAGCTGGTCCACCAGGCGCAGCCAGACGCTCTGGCGGATGTCGTCGGCATCTGACTGACCGAACCGGTGCTTGCGGCAAATCGACCAGACCAGTGGGTCGTAGCGCTCGACGAGGGCGTCCCAGGCCTGCATGTCGCCGCTCTTGGCGCGGGCCACCAGATCAAGGAGCACCGAGTCATCACCGGGCCCGGAGATGTCGTGTCGCGCGGGTTCACGGAAGGCAATGGTTGTCGCAGCGGCCATGGTCTGGTTCTCCTGCCAATCACCGGGCACTTGAGTGCCGAGCCATCAATCCGGCCTTATTTCGTGCCGTGATGACAGCTTCAGCGGCCCGGTGTCCCGCCGTCATGAGGCAGCGGTCACGATGCGCCGGGAAGTATTGGGTGGCCGGCCGGAAGTGTGCCCGGGCCGATGTCCCTCAGACCCGGGACTTTTGTCCCAGGCCGGCGTCCCTGGCCTGCACGATGGCCTGAGCCCGGTCAGCGACCTGCAGCTTGGTCAGGATGTTCGACACGTGATTGCGGACCGTCTTCTGGCTCAGCCCCAGCTTGGCGGCGATCGCCGGGTTGGCCCGGCCCTGGGCGACCAGATCAAGCACTTCGCGCTCCCGGTCGGTCAGCTGCGGGAACACCGGCGGCGGGGCTGAGGCGCTGGTGGTGAAGTAGGCGAGCACGCGGGCGGCCAGCTGCGTCCCGAAGATGATCTCGCCGTTGGCCGCGGCCCGGATGGCGGCGCGGATCTGTTCCTGGTCGGCGCCCTTGAGCAGGTATCCGCGGGCGCCCGCGCGGAGCGCGGCGAAGATCGAGTCGTCGTCGTCGAACATGGTCAGCACCAGGACCGTGATGTGCGGGCTGTCGGCCACGATGCGGCGGGTGGCCTCGATGCCGTTCAGTCCCGGCATGTGCAGGTCCATCACGACGACGTCCGGCTGGGTTTCCCGGGCCAGGTCCACCGCTTCGGTGCCGCTGGTCGCCGCTCCCGCCAGTTCGGTGTCGGGCCCGTCGGTCAGCAGGGCGGTCAGGCCGTCGCGGAACAGCGGGTGGTCATCGGCGATCAGGACCCGGATTGTCTCGGTCATGGTTGCTCCTGGGCGGGCAGACGGGCAGTCTCCTGGGCGGGCAGGTGGGCGGTGATCCTGGTCCCGTGCGGCAGGCACGGTTCGATCGCCAGTTTTCCGCCGAGTTCGCTGACGCGCTCGCGCATCGACGCGATGCCGACTCCGGTCCGCCAGCCTTCGGGCAGGCCGACGCCGTCGTCGCTCACCTCCACGTCCAGACCGTGGTTCAGGTGGATCCGCACCGAGCACCGGGTGGCGTGCGCGTGTTTGGTGACGTTGGTCAGCGCCTCGGTCACGATCCGGTAGCAGGCTACTTCGACGGCCGCGGGGAGCTCGGCCAGGTCCTCGTCGGACGCGTCCAGGGTGACGGTGAGCGCGGGCACCTCGTGGCGAAGCCGCGCCACCTCCTCGCGGAGCGACCCGGCCAGGCCGAACTCGTCGAGGGTCGGGGGCCGCAGCCCGTAGACGATGCGGCGCACGTCGGTCACGGCCCGCTGGGTCTCGGCCTTGAGCCTGCCCAGCAACTCCTGCAGTTCCGGCTGCCCGGCCGAACGGGCCCGCGCGGTGTCAAGACCCAGCGTCAGGCCGGCCAGCGTCGGACCCAGGCCGTCGTGCAGGTCGCGTCGCAGCCGGCGGCGTTCCTCTTCTTGCGCGGTGACCAGGCCCGCCCGGGAAGCCTCGAGCGCCTGGCGGAGGGCCACCGCGTGGGTGGCCGGTCCCGCCTGCCGGGCGAGATCGGCCAGCAGCCGCTCGTCGTCGGGGCCGAGCCGCTCCCCCCGCGACCGCGTGCCCACCACGAGCCGGCCGACGGTTTCCTTCTGGGAGATGAGCGGGAATGCCGTCACCTCGGATGGGAGGCCGCGGCCGTACGCGGCGGCCTGCCGCCATCCGTCGCCGATCCGCAGCTCAAGGGCCACGTAGGGCAGCCGCAGGCTGTCCGCGATGGTCTTGACCACGGAATTCAGCGCCGATTCGGTGTCGGCCGATTCCTCGACCCGACGGCCGAGCCTGGCCAGCGCCTCGTAGGGGACGCCGCGGTCGCCGTAGAACAGCCGGTCCACCCGGCGCTGCACCCTGTCTCGCAGCGGGAACAGCGCGGCGGCGGCTACCGCCGTGGCGATCACCTGCACGACGAGACTGCGGTCGTTCACTCCGAACACCACGCGGGCCACCGCCACCACACCCACATAACCCGCGGCCACTCCGGCGGTCAGCAGGGCGTACAGCACGGCCCGGCTCAGCAAGACGTCGATCTCGTACAGCCGGTACCGCAGGACGGCGATGCAGATCGCGACCGGCGTCAGGGTGCCGGCCAGCACTCCCAGTCCGACGTTTATCGCTCCGCCCGGGTCGAAAAAGCCGGCCAGCAGCGACACCCCGGAGATGGGCAGCACGGCTAGGTACCACTTGAGCTGCTGGCGTCCCTGCCGGTCCGCCCGGCGCCACCGCACCACCACGCTCGCCGCGGCGGCGATACCCGCCGCGAGCCCGCAGGCCACGGCCAGGACCCGTGCCGCCTCGAACCAGCCAGCAAAGCGGGTGTAGGTATAAGGATCGGGCAGGTTATGGAAATAACTGCCCATGCTCTGCGGCATGAAGGCGTAGCCGGCCACCCAGAGCGGGATGAAAGCCAGCGCCGCCCACAATGCCGGCCGCCACCGCGGCGACAGCAGCCTGCCTTCGGGAAAGACCAGCGGCAGGACCAGGCCGGTCAGGCTGAGGGCGGGTGCGGATAGCCACGTGTTCGCCCAGAGCATCTGCCGGGCGAACGGAAGCGAGCCCGGGGAATGGACCAGCGTATAGCGCGCATACGCGAAGGCGGCGCCGGAGAGCGCATTGGCGAGGCCGATCAGGCAGAGCAGCGGGCCCATCGGATGACTGGGCCGCCGGGCCAGCACCACGCACCCCATCCAGGCGAAGCCAAGGGCGATCGGCACCGGGTACACGTCCAGGTCGCGGCCCAGGGCGGCCAGCACCACGATCGCGCTGGACAAGATCGTCGCGATCAGGGCAGCAGCCCACGCCAGCCCGGCCAGCGTCAGCCGCCGGGCTGGTGACGCCAGCACGGTCCTTTCCTCAAGGCCCAGACCCACGTTCCTACAATCGGCCCTTTCGGTCCCTCTGTCATGGGGCAGATGTCCCGGGTGCCCCGGGACGATTTGGACCAAGCGCCGACCCGCTTCAGCTGATCTGAGGCCCGATCATGCCATACGCCGGTACGGCCCCGGCCGGGCGTGGCGCGTTACTGGCTCAGCCAGGCCGGGGTACCAGGCGGATGACCGGCAGCTCACGGTCGGTCTTGCGCTGGTATTGCGCGAAGCGGGGCGCGGCCGCGGCGATCTGCTGCCACGCCCGTGCGCGCTCGGCCCCGTGTAGTTGCTCGGCCGTCACGCCGATCCCGCGGCCGTCCACCTCGATCCGCACCCGGTCAGGGTGCGCGGCGATGTTGTGATACCACGCCGGGTTACGCGCCGCCCCGGTGGCCGCCGCCACGATCAGCTGGCTGCCGTCCGGGCCGGGAAACCAGCCGACCGGGGTGCTGTGCTCGGCTCCGCTCCTGGCCCCGACGGTGGTCAGGATCAGGCCGTTGAGCCCCATCATCTTGCCGGTACGGCGGAACCGGCTGGCGGCCGTCTTGTTGACCCATCGCAACATCAGCCCGGAACGCGGCTGGCGGGCACCGCGCGTCCCGGAAGGTGTATCGAAGCTCATGCGATCTCCTCCCGTGTCGTCCCCGGTAGTCCAACGACGCAACCGCCGGGAATGTCAGGGGGTGCGGACCCCGACGAGCTTGAACGTGCTGTCGGCATGATTCTGGTGTGACATCTCGCCGGTGAACAGGTACAGCGGCCAGCCGTTGAACGTGATCTGGCCGTGAACCTGGCCGAACTTCCCGCGAATCTTGACCCCGCGCGCCACGATCGCGATCCCCCGGACCGGCGGCCAGACGGCCGCGCACGGCCCGGTGCAGGTGCCCGGCTTCCCCCGCGTGTCGCCGGTGAAGGTGTACACCACCAGGCCCCGGCCGGCGACGAGCACCAGGCCCCGGACGCCGTGGATATGCTGCGCCGCAAACACGACCCCGATGTTGGGGACAGGCCGAGACGCGGCGGACGCCGACGACGTACCCCACAAGGACCCCGCCAGCAGCGCCGCTGACGCCAGGCCCAGCACAACCGCACGCAAACCAGTACGCATGACCGCTCCCTCCGTAATCCGGCTTGTGATGTGCCGATCCTCCCATTCCGCTATGGGAAACGAGCGGCCGGACCGGACGGTTCGATAATCAGAAACCGGACATTCGCGTCACCCGGGGGGTAAAAACACCGAGTTAATAAATCAAAAGCGACAATTTCCGGCCCGAGGTGGCGCAATAGGTTAGTTTTCCATGATCGCGAAGACTTTGACCCCGTTTTCCGGGGCAAAACCTTTCGCGATCATGGAAACACCGCGGCAACGCCGGTGCGTCTGGGCGCGCAAGTGCCTACGCCGCGCTGCCGCGGTCTGGCTGGGTGGTGAGCCAGTCCTCGAACGTCGGCCCGGCCAGCTTGGCGTGCGGTCCCGGGAGCAGCGAACCGTCGGCGGCGGCCTGGCTGTCCGGGTCGGCCGCGGTTACCTCCTCGATCCGGACCTGGTCGCCGCGCCGGGCCGCGACCAGCCGCGCCAGGCTGGCGAGGTTCTCTTCACGCGGGCCCGCCAGCTCCGGAATCGGCGCTCCGGCGGACTCGGCCGCACGGGCCGCGGCGAACCCGGCCTCGGGGCCGATGGCCGTCGCGGCGAGGGACTCGGCGACGGTCCGGGCGGCGATGATCTGGGTGCGCATCCGCGGCAGGTAGATCACGTCGCCCTGGCGGCCCAGTTCCATGAGCACGCCGACGAGCTCATGGAACTGCGTGACGCGCAGGATCCTCGCGGGCACCGGGCCGGCCAGCGCGGCCTGCTCGTGAGCGAGCTTGGCCGACCCGTAGCCGCCGGCGGACTTGTCGATCCCGACGATCGAGACGACCACGTACCGGGCCACGCCGGCCCGCTCCCCGGCCGCCTGCAGGTTCCTGGCGGCGGTGGTGAAGAACTCGGTGGCGGGCCCCTGCTCCGAGCTCGGGCCGGCGGTGACGTCGATGATGGCGTGGGCGTCCTCGACCGCCTCGGCGAGGCCTTCGCCGGTGATGACGTCGACGCCGGCCGAACGGGAGACCGGGACAACCTCGTGCCCCGCGGCATCGAGCACATCGACGACATGACGCCCGAGCCGCCCGGTGGCACCGGCCACGACGACCTTTGCGTGCTGCATGATTTCCTCCTGTGTTGGCGCTGCCGCACTTGACGACCACAAGATGCCGGCGACCCGGTCCTCGTGACGGCCCGGCACTGCGACATACGCCACCGACCGCGGACGTCACAAAGCGGCGGGGACCGGCGTCTGGTGGGCAAGGCAGCGGGAGAGGAGGCCGCCCGTGGACGCTGCCACCGAGGCGTTCCTCGCGCACCGCAACCTGCTGTTCACCGTGGCCTACGAGATGCTCGGCTCGGCCGCCGACGCCGAAGACGTGCTGCAGGAG
>Ga0070735_10000337_pt1 | contig 54172 bp, 52 predicted proteins | sample Coa_R1_FD_66443 | JGI IMG/M metagenome (GOLD analysis project Ga0070735, IMG submission 66443) | Surface soil microbial communities from Centralia Pennsylvania, which are recovering from an underground coalmine fire - Coalmine... | ecosystem: Environmental > Terrestrial > Soil > Unclassified ... | reverse complement strand
ATCGATACAAGCGTCCAGGCGATTCTTCCCCAGGAACGCTGAAGGGAGCTGCCGATGCCGCGTGTGCCATACCTGACCCGCGAGGATCTTCGACCCGAGGACCGAGACATCTACGACGGCCTGACGGCGGGGCGCGGGGAAGTCGCGAACCTGTTTCGCGTGCTCGCGCATGCGCCGGGCCCGCTCCGACGCCTCGTCGATTACAGCACCTGCCTCCGCACGTCGCTGGCGCTCGACCCCGCCCTGCGGGAGCTCGCGATCATGACCGTCGGGCAGGTCGCCGGCGTCGACTACGAGTTCACCCACCACTGGGAGATCGCCCGGCGCGCCGGGGTGCCCGTCGAAAAGCTCGAGGCGCTCGCGGACTACGCGCGGTCCGCGGTCTTCAGCGACCAGGAGCGCGCCGTGATCCGCTACAGCGCAGAGACCACCCGGGCCGTGCGCGTCGGCGACGCCGTGTTCGACGCGCTGCGTACGTTTCTCGACACCGAGCGGATTGTCGAGCTCGTCCAGGTCGTCGCCTACTACAATATGGTCGTGCGCATCTTGGAACCGCTCGGCGTCGGGCTCGAGCCCGGACGGACGCCCGCGCCGCGGCGGCGCGCCTGATTGGCGCGGGCCGGAATCTGGGTAACATCCTCCTGGGTGATGCCGATGATGTCGAGATCGTACACGCTCAGGAGCGCAGGGACGACATCGCTGGTTGGTTTCATTGTGGGCGTCGCGCTCGTGGGGTCGGCCGCGTTCGCGGCAACTGCGGTCGGTCGCACCGTGCACGACGCCGGGAACCAGTTCACGCTGAACGTGCCGGCGACCTGGTCGGTCGCGGCGCCGAACGGGAACGTGACGCTCGCGGCGACCGCGCCGGCGCCTGGGCGCGGGCTGCCGGACAGCCTCGACGTCGTCGTGCGGGGCATCCCGTCCGGGATGTCGCCGCAGTCGTGCGAGAGCGAGGCGGAATGGGTCACGCAGCACTTCGCGCACATCAACTTCACCACGGTCCGCAAGGGGCCCACGACCGTGGCGGGGCTGCCCGCGTACGAGCACATCTACACGTGGAAGGCGAACACCGGCGAAAGTCGGTGGAGCCGCCAAGTGTGTCTCGTACAGCAGGGGAAGGCGTTTGTGCTGACGGGCACGACCGCCGACAACGGTGCGGCGCTGGCCGGGCACGCCGGCCTGTTGACGCAGGTCATCAACTCGATCCACATCGCCGGGAAGCCGGGGACGGGGTCGCCGGCGAGCCAACCGTCAACGACACGATAGGGTAGGGCGAGTCGTTTCACAGGGGCGCCGCCGTCCTCCCGCCCGTTCCGGGGAGCGTGAGGACGGACGGGCCCCTGCGTGGCATGATCCGGCCCGCTCTGCGTGGAAACAGGTGGGGCGGCACCTCGCCGCGTGGGGGGCCGAAGCCCACAGGTTTCTCCGGAGGGACCGCCGGATGCCCGGACCGCACGACGCTTCTCCTGCCGACCGCGTTCCGGGGTTTCCCCGGACGAGCGCCGCGATCGCTCGGGGCATCGCCGACGAACTGCACTTGGGCCTGCAGCTCTACGTGTCCGAGGGCGGGGCGACGCTCGCGGACGCGGCTGTCGGTGAGGCGCGGCCGGGGATCCCGCTGACGTCGGACACGCTGATGCCGTGGATGTCGTCGGGGAAACCCGTGGCGGCGGTCGCGATCGCCCGGCAGTGGGAGCGCGGCGCGCTCGAGCTCGATGACCCGGTGGCGCGTTTCATCCCCGAATTCGGCGTGCACGGAAAGGCTGCGGTGACCGTCCGGCACCTGCTGACGCACACCGGCGGGTTTCGCGGCGGCGTCCGCCCCGAGGCGAGTCTCTCGTGGGATGGAATCATCGCGAGTATCTGCGAGGCGCCCCTCGAACCCGGGTGGATCCCGGGGGCGCGGGCCGGATATCACACGTGGACGAGTTGGTACATCCTCGCCGAGATCGTGCGCCGACTGGACGGTCGTGACTACAGCCGCATCGTTCGCGAGGCGATCTTCGAACCGCTCGGGATGCGCGATTCGTGGATCGGGATCCCGGCGGCGGCGCGGGAGGCGTACGGGAATCGGTTCGGCATCCTCTACGACACCAGCGGCGACGAGGCCCGGCAGAACGACGCCGACGGCGAGGCGATGGGCGGACCGTACCGGCCCGGTGGCAGCGGACGCGGTCCGGTGCGGGAGTTGGGCCGATTCTACGAGATGCTGAGCGCACGAGGACGCTGGCGGGACGCGCGGATCCTCTCTGCCCAGACGGTCGAGGCGCTGACGGCGCGGCACCGGGCCGGGATGGTCGATCAGGCGTTTCAGCACGTCATGGACTGGGGACTGGGATTCATGCTCGACTCCAAGATGTACGGCACGGGCGTTCCACCGTACGGCTACGGGCCGCACGCGTCGCCCCGCACGTTTGGGCACAGCGGATATCAGTCCTCGTGCGCGTTCTGCGATCCCGAGCACGGCCTCGTCGTAGCGTGGGCGGCCAACGGCACTCCCGGCGAACCCCGCCACCAGGCCCGACTCAACGCGCTCAACGCGGCGATCTACGAGGACGTTGGCCTCGCGCGTACCGACGCCTGACGCGCAGCGCGACCGCGGCGGCGATGCGAACAGGCGGAATGCGCGTTCCCACGGGGACGACGCAACAGGCGCGGGAGCGGCTGGCAAGATCGTCGTGCGCGGTCGCCGTCACGTCCGGGTGATCGGACCCCGGCCCCGCGACGACCGAAACCAGAGTGGGGGGTGGTGCCGTTGGCCGAGAGTGCATCGAGAGCGCTCCTGCGCGACGCGGCGGAACGCGCGGCGAGATACCTTGAGGGGCTCGACGCCCGACGCGTGGCTACCGCCGCCGAGGCTGTGGACCGGTTGCGCGAGCTCGACGGGACCCTGCCGGAGCATTCGGCGGACCCCGAGCGGGTACTTGCGCTGCTCGACGGGATCGGATCACCCGCGACCGTGGCCTCCGCGGGACCGCGGTACTTCGGCTTCGTCACCGGCGGGTCGCTGCCGGCGGCGCTTGCCGCCAACTGGCTGGCCGGCGCGTGGGACCAGAATGTCGCGTTTTCCGTGATGTCGCCCGTGGCGGCGGCGGTCGAGGAGACGGCGCTGCGATGGCTGCTTGAGTTGCTGCACCTGCCGTCGGTCGCAGGTGGCGCGTTTGTGACCGGCACCACGGTCGCCAACTTCACCGCGCTCGCGGCGGCGCGCCACGCGGTGCTCGCGCGCGCGGGGTGGGACGTCGAGGCGCAGGGTCTCTTCGGCGCGCCGCCGATCACGGTCGTCGTTGGGGACGAGGTGCACGTCAGCCTGCTCAAGGCGCTCAGCCTCGTGGGCTTCGGCCGCGAGCGCGTCGTGCGCGTGCCGGTCGATGGGCAAGGCCGGATGCGCCCCGATGCGTTGCCGCGCCTCGATGGCCTGGCGATTGTGTGCCTGCAGGCCGGCAACGTGAACACCGGAGCGTTCGACCCGGCCGCTGAGCTCTGCGACGCGGCGCACGCAGCCGGCGCGTGGGTGCATGTGGACGGCGCGTTCGGGCTGTGGGCGGCGGCCTCTCCCGCGTTCGCACATCAGACGCGCGGCTTGGACCGCGCGGACTCGTGGGCCGTGGATGCCCACAAGTGGTTGAACGTCCCCTACGACAGCGGCGTGGCCTTCGTCCGCGAGGGCGCGCACTTGCGGGCCGCCATGTCTGCCACCGCCGCGTACCTCCCGCAGGGCGGGCGGCGGGAGCCCGCGCACTACACGCCGGAGATGTCGCGACGGGCGAGGGGCGTGGAGGTCTGGGCGGCCCTGCGCAGCCTCGGGCGACGCGGGTTCGTCGAGTTGATCGAGCGAAACTGCCGGCAGGCCGCGCGCCTGGCCGAAGGTCTCGAGCAGGGGGGGTACGAGGTGCTCAACGAGGTCGTCCTCAATCAGGTGCTCGTGTCGTTCGGCGTGGACGATACGACCACGCGGGTGATCGACGCGGTCCAGCGAGACGGCACGTGCTGGTGCGGCGGCACCGTGTGGCGCGGGCGGGCCGCAATGCGCATCAGCGTCTCATCCTGGGCGACCACGGACCGCGACGTCCAGCGCACGCTGGAAACGATGCTCCGGATTGCCGGAGAGCTTCGGCACTAGGTAGGCGCCTCATGTCGCCTGGGGCGTCACGCGGCCGAACGCGCGGACAGATGCGGCGCATCGTGGTCGTCGGGACGAGTGGCGCCGGCAAGACGACCGTGTCGCGCGAACTCTCGAAGCGCCTCGGGATCCCGCACATCGAATTGGACGCGCTACACTGGGCGCCCGGATGGACCGAGACCCCGACCGACGTGTTTCGTGCGCGGGTCTCCCGTGCGCTGGCGCGAGCCGCCTGGGTGGTGGACGGGAATTATGCCAAGGCGCGCGACATCGTGTGGCCGCTTGCGGACACCCTCGTCTGGCTCGACTTCCCGCTGACGGTTGTGCTGCGGCAGGTGTTCGTGCGCACCCTGCGGCGGATGATCGTTCGCGAAGAGCTGTGGCACGGCAACCGCGAGCAGTTGCGGACCGCGCTGAGCCGGGACTCCATCATTCTCTGGGCCCTGCGCACGCACGGGCTGAACCGGCGCGCGTATGCGGCGGCGTTGGACGGCCGGGAGTACGGGCATCTCGCGGTCGTGCGATTGCGGTCGCCGCGGCACGTGCGTCTGTGGCTCTCGGCCGTGCCCGACGGCGGCGCCGCCGCGCCCGCTGCCCGGTAGTGGGGCGCTACCGCATGGACGTCCGGATTCGGCGCGCCGTTGAGGCCGATTTCCCCTCCGTCTACCGCGTGTGGCGTGCCGCCGCGCATCCTGGGCGGACCTCGTCGACGACTCACGACGTGACGCTGCCGCTCCTCCGTCTCTTTCGCCATGAGCGCACGACCGGGGCGCTGTGGATCGCCGAGGACGGGGACGTTGCGGTCGGGTACGCCGCCGCGCTGGTGCGTAGCGGTATTGCGTTTATCTCCGAACTGTTCGTCGCGCCGGACCGGCAGGCCGACGGCATCGGCGGGACTCTCCTGCGGCAGTTGATGGCGGCACCGGCGACCGGATATTGCACGATGAGCTCCACGCACCCCGGCGCGCTCACCCTGTACGTGCGAGCGGGGCTCAGGCCGCGGTGGCCTCACTTCTTCCTCACGGGAACGGCCGGGGCGGTGGCACAACTGCCGAGCGCGGGGGTGGTCGCCGTGCCGGCCGGCGGAGACGGTGCCGACGTAGTGGCCTGGGACGCCGAAGCGTGCGGGCGCCGGCGTCCCGAAGATCACGCGTACTGGCAGCGCGTTCTCGGCGCAGTACCGCTGTGGTTTCGACGGAACGCCGACACGCTGGGGTACGGATACGTGCGGCGGTGCGCCAGAGAAGCGACCGGCGGTATCGACATTCGCCTCGGACCCATGGGGGTGACGGCGTCCGCTGACTCCGTCGCATGCGCCGGCGCCGCGTGGCGGTGGGCGGGCACCACGGCGGAACCTGCGTCTGCGTCGAGTGACGAGGCGCGATACTGCATCGTGGTGCCGGAACCGCACGGTGCCCTCGCTCCGCTCCTCCGGGCTGGGTTCCGCATCAGCGATACCGAGATCTTCTGTTGCTCGCGCGACGACCTGTTCCGCGATCCGCTCATGTACCTGGCCCCGGCGGACCCGGACGGCACGTCGATGTTCTAGCAGTAAGTGGAGATCCCGACCAACCAGGAACCGCACCGGTGGGCTGCCGAAGCTCGCGAGTACCTCGCGCAGTGAGTTTGGGGCTTACCATACGCAGACGCTCAGTCAACACCACGAGATAGGAGGGAACTCCCTTGGAGCACCGGCGCGACCTTCTGGGAGGGGTGGTGCTGCTCCTGATCGGTGCCATCCTGTTGCTCCGCAACCTCGGCTACGTACCGCAGGAACTCGACCAGTGGTGGCCGGTGATCTTGATCGTGATTGGGTTGGGAATCGTCGTGGGGAGGCAAAGACCCGCGTCCTCACCGCAGGTCGGACGCACTGTCGGCGGACGGCGCCGGCTCACGTCGGCCGGAGGACTCGCGTTGATCGGTCTCGGCATCGCGTTTCTCGCGGCCCGCTCGCTTGGGCAACAGAACATCGGGGCGCTGATTCTGATCGCGCTGGGATTTGCGTTTGTTGTCAGCCGGCTGTGGTGACGGTTATCGGCTCGGTGTCCCGGCGGTGGCGCCGCCTGCAATGATGGCCCGATAGCTCAGGCCGGTATCGGTAACGCGTCCATCGACCATCGCCTGGGCGGCCGCGGCCGATGCCCACGTGAGGACCTGGCTCGCGTCGGCGTGCGCAACGAGGCCGGGGTCCAGATAGGCAAAGAAATAGCGCGACCAAAATGCCGAGACCGTGTCGACTCCCGCGGCGCGCGCGTACTTCGCCATGACGCCGAGGAACCGCTGGTCGAGCGGCGCCCACACGTTGGACGCGTCCCTGGCAAAGATCGTCGGGTCGACCGCAGCGTCGGTCGAGCTCAACTCATCATCCGCGATCTTTTCGAGCCACGTCTCAAGCATCGTCACCCGTTTGCCACAGGCGTGGCCCTGTTGCGCGAAGGCCAACGCTTTGTTGAGGTAGTCCCGATTGATGGGGTACAGATGCAGGTCGATGGCGGCGAGCCCGCCGATCTTGCACAGTTCCGCGACGTAGCTCGCGCCGGGAGCGTACCATGTGCCGGTCCCCGCGGCCAGCGGCACGGCGCCGAACCCGGCCGCCGCCGTGCGGTCCACAAATGTGCGGACCATGCGGGCAAACGCTCGTGGATCTCGGAGAAACTCCTTCCCGGTCAGGCGGAATTCGGTGTCGGGCTCCGACCCGACGCTCAGGATGTCCGGGCCGACGTCGCGGGCGATGGCGATGATGTTCTGCACGCGTCCCTCCACATACTGCGCATCGCTCAAGGTCTGGTAGTACGCGTTGGCATCGACCTCAGAACCCGCTGAATAGACACCGGGGAACATCACGCCGCTTTCCACCAGGAGTTTCATGCCGCGGCCATGCACTTCGCCGGCCACCCACCGGAAGAACTCCACCATGTCCCGCGAGGCGGCCGCATCCCCCTGCTCCTGCCAGTACGGGTCGTAGAGCAGGGGGAAAGGGATGGCCACGGTCACGCCTTGGACTCCGAGCGCGCGCAGTCGATCCAGCTCCAGGTCCACGCCGATGCGCGCCTCGGGACGGAGCAGCTGTTTGCCGCGGTTCCCGTTGGCGGTGAGCAACTCTGCGGCGAAGAGTACGGGAGCAGCGCTGGCCGGCCGCGCGTCGAGCTGCTCATCGAACCGCGCGAGCGTCGTGCCCAACGTCGCGTAGAGGTCGCGATGGGCCGACAGCACCTGAGCTGGAGCGGGGCACGCAACGCCAAGGAACAGGGCGCACGCCATCCCCAAACGGGCGAGGCGAACGATCACCGGGCCATCTCCGCGTCTGTCCCCCCAGGAGGTTCACGCACCGGGCGGGGAGTCGGATGCGGGCCTCCCGGCCCGGGCATGAGGTGATATTCCCGGGTTGACCTTCGCATAGACCAGCGTCTTGGACGCAAACGACCGGATGGGCCCGGTGGGGCGCGGTGCCGGTGACTCAGGGCCGAGGACCACGCGGGCGACGGACGGTGCAGTCTACCGCGACACCGCCGCGTTCGGGGAACTAAAAATCAACAGTGCGTTGCCGACGGGGCGTTCGCGTCCGTCCGAGGGCGAGTTGACGACCGTGGGGCCCGGGCGGCCCCAGAACTTCGCCACCATCGTCACGGAGCCGCCGCTGTCGAACGCCATCGCCTGGTAGGCGCCGAGCCACCGCATGTACGCCGCGAGCTGCGGTTGCGTCACACCCATGCTGAGCTTGGGTTGACGGCCGTCGATCGCCACGAGCAACATCGTGGCACCGTCCCGGGAGATTCCCACCGCCAGCACCGGGTTCGGGCGGTCGCGCTCGTGTGGGGCCGGCGAGTGGGGATCGTCGAGCGGATACCCATTCTGCACCAACATCGGCCCGCCGCCGATCGCGAGATGCAGGTTTCGCCAATCCGGGGTCGTCGCAAGGTTCACCTCGACCGGCATACCGGCCGTGACGTGCTGCTGAAGCCAGTCCGCCGCGTTCCCGCGGCCGACCAGCAGCATTACCCCTTTGGGGAACGGGGCGTAGTAGGCCTGCTGCGGCCACACCTGCCCGACCATGTACTGCGTGGATTGCGCGGCCGTCTCGGGAGCAGGAGGCTCGGGCTGGCCCGACACCGTCACCGTGAACACCGGGTGCGCCACCTCCTGTTGTTGTTGCTGGACCGGGGCGAGGTCGACCACCGTCTGGCGGACCCCTGGAGGCGGAACCGGAGCCCCATAACCCCGGTCGTTGGAGAACGCGACGATGCCTTCTGGCACGACGCCGGTGTTGAACCCCGCGAGCCAGTATCGCGCGTTGGTTGACGGGAACAACACCGACCCGCCCCACTGAAAATGGCTGATCCGTGCCGCGCCGTCTTTGTCGATGGCGAGCGCCGCCCGCCCCACCGGGCTGCGGAGAAACTCACCGTTCTTGACCACGATGTTGAGGGGCATTCCGGAGTCGCGGATGTCGAAGAAATCCCCGTTGACGCCCGCGACGGCCCCGGTGCGAGCGACCATCGAGGAGACGGTTTCGTCCGGGCTGATCAGCTGATCGTGGGCGAGCCCCATCCCGAGGCGCACGCTCGGGTTGGTCAGATCGACACGAAGATGGTGGATGCTGAGCGGTCCGCTGGACGTGGCGACGCGGAAGTGTGTATATTGAACCCCGGGGGCGATCGGAGCGGTCCAACTGCGAGAGGACTTGACGCCGGGCCAGAGGGGCGGGCCGCCGGCCAACGCCGGCCCGGTGGCGAGGCACAGGACCACCAAGGTCCACAACCCCGCGTGCCACTGACTGCGACGATGGCTGCTACGGCGCATTAGCCTGCGATGCCGCGACTCCTGGTTTGTCTGTCTCCCACCTGCTTGCAATTGGTGCGGCGGATTCGACGGGCGGTACGCGAATCCTGCCAACCGCATCAAGAAACCAGCGTGATTCCTCCACATGAGCAGCTTATGAATTCCCCAACGCGGCCAATTCCGGACCGTGCCGTCTTGGCTGCCCCACGAGGGGAAGGCGGCCGCTCGCCGAACGGAGGACGGAAGGTGAGGTGCACCGCTCGGGTGAGGGAAGCCTGACCGCCGAGAGGGTGTCCAGATGATGGAGTGGGTACGTGCCTTCTACGATACGAGAAGCGCATGGTTCGGTCCGACCGGAGTCTTCCCCGAACACCGGGCCCGGGCCCGGGATCTTGAGCGCCTGTGCGGCGGCGGGCGGAAGCGCGTCCTCGATCTTGGCGCGGGGGCGGGAGGCACAGCCGCCGCGATCGCCGATCTCGGCCACCTCGTGACCGCCGTCGAGATTAGCCCGGTGCGGGCGGCCTTCGCAGGCGCCCTGGCTGAACAGCGACGCGGCCGGTTGACGGTGCTCGAGGCGGATTTCTATACGGCCGCCATCGAGGGGGCGTTCGACGTGGTCTGCTACTGGGATGGCTTCGGGGTCGGCAGCGACGCCGACCAGCGGCGATTGCTGCGGCGCGCCCGACTGGAGTGGCTCGCGGCGCACGGGGCCATGCTGCTCGACGTGTTCTCGCCCGCGTTCTGGGCCGCGCAAACCGGAAAGCGCCGCCATGTCGAGGAGGTGTTGCGGCTGGTCGACGGCGAGGTCCGGACTGTGCCGTTGGATGTATCCGTGATGGTCAGGTATGACTTCGATCCCGCGTCATGCCGGTTCCTCAGCAAGTGGTGGCGGACCGGGTGTGAGCAGGACGCGATGGTGGAAACCGTCCGGTGCTACTCGCCGGCGGACTTTCTCTTGCTGCTCGAAGGAACCGGGCTTGTCGCGGATCGATTCGAGGTCGCCGGCGAGTCGTTCGATCCACACCGAGACGCCCGCATCGGCCCGCCGTTACTCGCGCGAAGCCGGAGCTACCGGGTCCGCTTGCGCCACCCCTCGCGATGAATCGCCAACGGGACACCCCCAGGCGGCGCCGACCCGACACCCCGTACACTCTTGTTATCACGCTGATCGGGTTGTACCTCTTGGTCCACTTAATCTGGCGAGGCCGAGCGTCGATGCCGCTCCCCGACGTGCTGGCGTGGGCGGCGTTGCTGATCGCGCTCTTCATACTCGATACTTCCCGCCGGCCGTTGAAGGAATGGCAACAATCGGTGGCCCTGCTCCTATATCTGGGGTGCCTCGTCGAATTGGCACAGTGGCGGGGTCAGGTGCCCGAGTGGGTCCATGCGGCGGTTGTGTGGGTCCTTGCCCTCGCCACGTTCATGGTCTTGATGCCCGTGTTCCTCGTCCGGTACATGGGTGATCACCCCGAGCCAACATCCGGTGACCACCAGGAACTCCCCGATCCCGGCCGCGCCGTCGAAGACGCACTTCGGGAATAGAGCGCCGAGCCACGATGTCGCTCCCCGGACACTCGAAGGGCCAGGGACCGAGGTTCGTTCCCGCGCTCCTTGCCGAAAACGGCGAGTTCCGAACCTTCTGGGCCGGACAGGTGATCTCGTTGTTCGGCGATCAGATCACCCTCCTGGCTCTGCCTCTTGCGGCGGTCCTCGTGCTTCACGCCGACGCGCGTGCGATGGGGTATCTGTCGGCGGCCGGATGGGTGCCGTACCTATTGTTCTCGCTGCACGCCGGCGCGTGGGTCGACCAGCGCAGAACACGCCGCCGCTCGATGATCGCCGCCGACCTGGGTCGTGTCGTGCTGCTTGCGACGATACCGCTCGCATACAGGGCCGGGTGGCTGACGATGGGGTACCTGTATGCGACCGCGTTCCTGATCGGGGCGCTGAGCGTCGTGTTCTTCGTCGCCTACAGCACGCTCTTCGTGTCGATCGTGCCTCGCGAGCGATACGTCGAAGGCAGTGCGATCCTTCACGGCAGCCGCGCGCTGTCGTTCGTCGGCGGCCCGAGCCTCGGTGGGTTTCTCGTGCAGGTCTTCTCGGCGCCCGCCGCACTTGCCGCCGATGCCCTGTCGTTCCTCGTATCGGCGTTCTGCCTCGCCAGGATCTCCCCGTCCGAGCCGCCGGCCGAACCGAGAGGGGAGGGGACGGTCATCGCGGGTGCGCGTTTCATCATGCACTCGCCGTTCGCGCGCGCCGCGCTGGCGGCGACATCGACGGTCAATTTCTTCAACTTCGCGTTCTCCGCCCTCTTTGTGCTCTACGCGACGCAGACGCTCCGCGTGCAGCCCGGGATCCTCGGGCTCGTGCTCGGCACGGGGGCGGTGGGTGCCGTGCTCGGTTCGATCGTGACGGGGCGCCTCGTCGGCCGACTCGGCTTCGGACCGACGTTTATGCTCGGCTGCGTCCTGTTTCCGCTGCCGTTGGTGCTCGTGCCGTTGGCCGGCGGGCCCGCCCCCCTCGTGCTGGCGTGCCTCCTCGCCGCTCGATTCGGATCGGGCCTCGGGGTGATGATTCTCGACATCAGCTATGGGTCGATGTCTGCGGCCCTGGTCCCCGCCCGACTGCGCGCCCGCGTGTCGGGCGCGTACAGCTTGGTCAACAACGGCATCCGCCCGCTCGGCTCGGTGGTCGGCGGACTCCTCGGTGCCGCCATTGGTCTCCGGCCGACGCTCTGGGTCGCGACGATCGGCGCCGTGGCCGGCATCCTGTGGTTGATTCCGTCTCCTATGCCGCGGCTGCGGACGCTCGACGAATTGACCGGAGACAGACGCCGCGGCGAGCCCGGTGACGCTCACCTGTGATTCCCCGTGGTACGTCCCGGGACGACCCGTCGCCGCGGCGGCAACGCGGACCTATCGATCGTCCGCTTGGCGACCTTTGTGTTCTTGGATGATGTTGCCGCCGTCGACCACGATCGATTGCCCCGTCAGATAGCTTGCCGACTCCGCGGCGAGAAAGGCGACGACCGCCGCCACTTCCTCGGGGCGCCCGGCGCGCCCCACCGGCGTGCAGCGTCCTGCGTCGACCACGACCGAGGACGGCGTCGGACTCGTCAGGATCCATCCCGGGGCGACCGAGTTGACCGTCACGCCGTGCGGGCCAAGTTCCAGGGCGAGCGTGCGGGTCAGACCGTCCATCCCCGCCTTGGCCGCGGCATAGGCGCTCCCGCCGGCGTACGCCACGAACGGTCCGGTGACCGACGACACATTGATGATCCGGCCGTATCCGCGCTCGACCATGAGCGGTGCCACAACCGCTTTGGCACGATGATCCGACCCCCGGAATCCCTGGGTCCTAGGTTTTAGAATCCCCGTTATGTGATCTAGATCCCTGAATCCCTCGGACCTGGGCTTGCCCGGTCGGCGGACCGCGCGGTGGTCGGGCCCCTCTGCTCTACTCGGGAGAGAAATTGATCCAGGACCGCGCAATACCGCTCGGCTTCTTCGATATGCGCGGTGTGCGAGCTGTGCTCGAAGAGGATCCATTCGGAGCCGCCGATGCCTCGGTGGATCGTCTCGGCAATTGCCGGCGTAGCTTCGTCGTATCGGCCCGACGTGACCAGCGTCGGCACGCGGATCGCGCCGAGCCGGTCCACGATCGTCCAGTCCTTCAACGTCCCGATTACGTGGAACTCGCTCGGCCCGTTCATCGTGTGATAGACTTCGGGATCAGCCGCCAGTTGGGCGAACGTTCGGTTCAGGCAGTCCGGCCACGGGTTCACCCGGCAGACGTGGCGGCGGTAGTAGACCAGCATCGCCTCCTGGTAGGCCTGGTCCTGGGTCGTTCCGGCGGCCTCATGCCGGAGGAGCGTCTCCTGCACCTCCGGCGGGAGCTCGCTTCGCAGTCGGTTGGCCTCCTCAACCCACTGCCGCATGCTCGCCGGGGAGCTGGCGACGGTGAGGCTGGCCAGCCCCGGCGGGCGGGTCGCCGCGTACTCCATCGCGAGCATGCCGCCCCACGACTGGCCGAGGAGGTGGATCCGCGTCAATCCCAATACGCGCCGCACCACCCCGATCTCCTCAACGAACAGTCCCACGGCCCACATCGACGGGTTGTGCGGTTTGTCGGATCTCCCGCACCCCAACTGGTCGTAGAGAACGACGCGGCGCCCTGTGGCGGCGATCGCCTCAAGGGGTTCCAGGTAGTCATGCGCGGCGCCAGGGCCGCCGTGCAGCACCAGCAGCGGGAACTTGCCGGGATCCTCGCGTACGCCGACAATGCGGTACCAGACGCGAAACCCGTGGAACGATAGGAACCCTTCGACTGGGCGAGCGTCCGGCATCGCCCCTCCCCACGCACACGGGATCCGTGACTCTGGAGGCAACATTTCTCCCGCCGGGGCCCCTTCCCTTGTTTTGGTTGCTCCAATGCGGACCTCGTTCCCGCACGCCGCACCGCCCGCGCACGGGAACGAGGCAGATGTGAAGAGCGTGTCACCCCGTGACATGACTTTTACTTGGAGCCATCGCGCTCTGTTGCTATCATCGGGCAAACGGCGTGTTCAAGGAGGGATGTTCTTGCGAACGCGGGTGGTGATGGCATCGCTCCTCGGGGGGGCGCTGCTGTTCGGTGCAAGCCTCGTGACGTCGGCGCAGACTCCGCCGACGCGCGTGATCAAGGTATCGATGGTGTCGTTCAAGTACGACCCGAGCGTCATCACGATGAACGTCGGCGAACGGGTGACGCTCCAAATCACCAACGACGACAAGGATCATCCCGGCCGGGCGCACAGCATCGGCTCGCAGTTTTGGTCGACGGTGGACTACACCGTGTCCGGCGATGCGAAGGAAGGCATCGCCAAAGACGGCTGGAAGTACATCCTGGTCGACCAAGGCAAGACGGCTCAGGTCACGTTTGTTCCGAAGTCTCAGGTCCAGGTCAACTTCTTGTGCGAGCAGTACAATCACGCGTCGCTCGGGCAGGTCGGCACGTTCGTCGTGTGGCCCGCCGGCTACAAGCCCTAGGGCCATCAAAGGCGCAACACCTATCGGGCTACGAGGGGGAGTCGCGTCGGGCTCCCCTTCTCGTTTTTCGTTCCCCTTTGTTTCCCACGCACGACCGGGCCGCCACAGGCAGGCGCCACGCATGCTTCTCCGCTCGGGCCCGAGCCGTGCCGTCGACCGGACCCACGCGCTCCGCGCCACCTTGCCGTCCTCCATCCGGCCCCTCTTGACTCGAACGTACGTTCGCATATACGATTATGCCCGTGAGACACCGCGAGATCGTCGAGATCGAGGTCAAGTCAGTCATCAACAGGGTCACGGGCATGCCGTTCGAGTGGTCGATCAATCCCTACCGGGGGTGCGCGCACGGCTGCCCTTTCGCTATGCCCGCCGCACGCATTGGTTCCTCGACGAGGACGGGATCGATCAGTGGTCGACCAAGATCTTCGCCAAGGTGAACGCGCCCGACGTGCTCCGGCGCGAGCTTGCACGTCCGTCGTGGCGGCGGGACCAGGTAGCGCTCGGCACGGCGACCGATCCCTACCAAGCGATCGAGGGGCGCTATCGCATCACCCGGCGGATCCTGGAAGCGCTCTGCGAGTTCCGGACGCCGGTCGGCATCGTGACCCGTTCGCCCCTCGTCCGCCGTGACCTGGACGTACTTCGGCGGCTCGCCGCCGGGGCCGGCGCGACCGTGTGCGTGAGCCTCGTCACGACCGACGCCGGCATTGCGCGGCGGATCGAGCCCAGTGTCGCGCCGCCGGTGCAGCGCCTGCGGACGATCCGCCTCCTGGCCGACGCGGGGATCCGCTGCGGCATCCTGCTCGCCCCGATCCTGCCGGGCCTCACGGATTCGCGCGACAATCTCAGGGCCGTCGTGGAGGCGGCGGCGGATCACGGCGCACAGTTCCTCGGCCACAACGTGCTTCACCTCGGTGCCGTGACCCGTGACTCGTTCACCCGGTTCCTTCAAGGCTACCGCCCCGACCTGCTCGCTCGGTACACGCAGATGTACGGCGGCAAGTACGCGCCGGGCGGTTACCGGGCCGCCGTGTCGCGCACCGTCGAGGCCGAGAAGACGCGCGCCGGGATGGAGGCCGCGCGGTACATCCGGCGGGTCGATGCGCCCTGCCAGCTCCTCCTGGATCTCTAAGCACACTCGTGATACAGGGAGTCCATGCATCGCGCAGAGAATATCCTGAACGCATCCCGCGCCGACCGCTGCCGGACCGCGTGACGTCGGAGTTCCGGCGAGAGTACGCGAGGGGATGACGGAGGGAGGCACCATGGCGGACGATACCCAGCTCCTGCTCCAAGAGGACCGGCGGCACCTGATTCATCCGCTCCACCATCCGAGAGATCACGAGCACCCGCTCCTGATCGTCGAGGGACGCGGGGCGATCCTGAAGGACGCGGACGGCCGCGAGTACATCGACGGCCTCGCGGGCCTGTGGAACGTCAACATCGGGCACGGGCGGGGCGAGCTGGCCGATGTGGCGGCCGAGCAGATGCGAAAGATTGCCTTCGCGTCGGCCTACGCGGGACAGTCGAACACGCCGATGATTCGGCTCGCGCAGCGCATCGTGAAGCTTGCGTATCCGAGCACGTCGGCGGTGTACTTCACGACCGGGGGCGCCGAGTCGAACGAATCCGCGTTCAAGACCGCGCGGTTCTTCTGGAAGGTGCTCGGCAAACCGGAGAAGGTCAAGATCATCTCGCGCGTCCACGCGTACCACGGGGTGACGATGGCGGCGATGAGCGCGACCGGCATGGCCGCCTATCACAAGATGTTCGGACCGCTCGTCCCGAACTTCATCCAGGCTCCTCCTCCCTACCCGTATCGCGCGTCGGGCAAGGGCGACTCCGGGCTGGAGGCGGCGGATGCGCTCGAGCAGGTCATCCTGAAGGAGGGGCCGGAAACCGTGGCCGCCGTTATCGGCGAGCCGGTGATGGGTGCCGGCGGCGTGATCGTGCCGCCGCCGACGTACTGGCCCCGCGTGCGGGAGATCTGCAACAAGCACGAGGTGCTGCTGATCACAGACGAGGTCATTACCGGGTTCGGTCGGACCGGGCGGTGGTTTGCGATGGGGCACTGGGGAGTGGAGCCCGACTTGGTCTCGTTTGCCAAGGGCGTCACGAGCGCGTACCTGCCGCTCGGGGGGATCTTGGTCTCCGAGCGCGTGCACGCGGCCATCCAGGAAGCGCCGCCGGACCGGAAGTACATGCACGCGGCGACCTACTCGGGGCACCCGGTGTGCTGCGCGGTCGGTCTCAGAAACGTCGAGATCATCGAGCGCGAAGGCCTGGTCGAGCGGGCCGGCGAGATGGGACGGCGGCTGCTCTCGGGACTGGAAACCCTGCGGGACTTGCCTGCGGTCGGCGACGTGCGCGGCCTCGGGATGATGTGCGGGGTGGAACTGGTCGAGGACAAGGCCACGAAGAAACCTGCGCTTGGTCTGGGACCGAAGGTGGTGCGCGAGTCGATGTCCCGCGGGCTGCTGCCCCGCCTCCGCGCCGGCTCTGCGGACCCCGCGATCGGGGACACGATCTGCCTGGCGCCGCCGCTCATGACCCCGGTGGAGACGTTGGACCGCATCGTGACGGTGCTGCGGGAGGCGATCACGGCGGCCTCCCGCTAGACCTCATCTGCGGAGCATCGCGATACGGGGCACCCCGGTCCCGCCGGGGTGCCCCGCTCTCTTTGTCGGCCGCGCACGCCCCTGTTCGCCTGACGGGACCTAGCCTATAGCGTGCTACGATCTAGGCCAGAGCTGCGTGACGTGCCACACTCCGCACGGCCCCGGCGACTACACGGGACGTCAATGGGCGTGCTAGGTTCGCTCGATGGTGCCGCGCACCTCGTTGACGCCCGGGCCGGCGGATCTCATCTTGACATGGCTTCAGCCCTGCGCAGCCAGACAGTAACGCACACCGCGTTCGTTGGACCCCGCAGTCACGCTGTGGACCAGCGCGTGATGGGCCCCGAAGCGCCCGGCGATTCTCCTAGATCCGCGTCGCGCCCCGGGGATCCAGGATGTCCCGGATTCCGTCGCCGAGCAGGTTGAAGCCGAGGACGACGGACATGATCGCGAGACCGGGAAACGTGGAGACCCACCACACGCCCGTGACGAGCTCGTTCCGGCCCTCGTTGATCATCGCGCCCCACTCCGGCGTCGGCGGCTGGGCGCCCAGGCCGACGAAGCTCAGGCTTGCTGCCAACAACACGCTGAACCCCATCCCGATCGTCGAGCGGACGACGACGGGCGAGACGATGTTCGGAAAAACGTACCGCCAAAGGATCCGCACATCGGACGCGCCCTGGGCGCGGGCGGCTTCCACGTACGTTTCCTCGCGGCCGACGAGCGTCGAACCGCGGGCCAGCCGCGCATAGCCGGCGATGCTCGTGATCGCCACGGCGAGCACCGCCTTCCACAGGCCGGGCCCCAGCGCGGCGCCCAGGGCCAAGGCGAGGACGAGGCTCGGAAACGCGAGCAGCACGTCGCACACGCGCATGATCGCGTCGTCCACGTGCGCGCCGTAGTATCCCGCCACGACGCCGAACGGCGTCCCCACCCCCGCCGCCACCCCGACGGCCACGATCGCGATCGCGAGGTCGTAGCGGGCGCCGTAGACGATCCGGCTGAGCACGTCCCGCCCGTAGAAATCCGTCCCCAGCAGGTGGGCGCGGCTCGGCGGCTGGAGCCGATCCGCGACGTCCACCGCGACGGGATCGTGCGGCGCGACGAGCGGCGCTGCGGTCCCGATCACGGTCCAGAGGAGCAGGATCACAAGCCCGACGAGCGAGAGGCCGTTGCGGCGGAGACGGCGCCCGGCCATCCGCCACTGGCTGCCGATGGCGACCGCGGGGTGAGCGGCGACGTCAGCCATAGGACGACCGGCCTGGGCTACCCATAGTGCACCCGAGGATCGAGGAACGCGTACGTGAAGTCCACGAGCACGTTCACCGCGACAAACAGCGCCGCGATCAGCAGCGTGCAGCCCATGACGGCCGAGTAGTCGAGCCACTGGATCGCTTGGACGAGATAGCCGCCGATTCCGGGCCACGAGAACACGGCTTCGACCAGGACGTTTCCGCTGAACAGGAGGCCGAACTGGACCCCCAGCACGGTGACGGTCGGGATGAGCGCGTTGCGCAGGGCGTGACGGTACAGCACGCCGCGGCCCGCCACACCCTTGCTCCGCGCGGTCCGCACGTAGTCCTGGCCCAATACCTCGACGATGCTGGTGCGGAGCATCCGGACGACGAGGCCGAGCGAGGGGAGCGCGAGGGTGAACGCCGGCGGCAAGAGATACCACAGCGCCCGCACGAGCGCGCCCGGGTCGCCGGCGAGCACGCTGTCGATCGTGTAGAGGCCGGTGACCGGCGGGGGGGCGATGTCGGTCATGCCCAGCCGGCCGGTCGGCGACGGCAGCCACCCGAGCACGAAGTAGCCCACGTAGATTACGATCAGGCCGAACCAGAAACTCGGCATCGACAGGAACAGTAGCGAGCCGATGCGGCTCGCGTGGTCGGCGCCGGTGTTGACGCGTGCGCCGGACAGGACGCCGAGTGGCACGCCGACGGCGACGGCGATCAGGAAGCTGAGCAGGCTGAGTTCCACCGTCGCGGGCAGGAAGTGGCGGAGGTCGTCCGCCACGGGGCGGCCCGAGTGGATCGAGAACCCGAGGTTGCCCCGCAGGAGGTTGCGCAGATAGGTTACGTACTGGACCGGAAGCGGGCGGTCGAGCCCCCACTCGTGATCCAGCGCCGCGACAACGCGGGGGTCCTGCGCCCCCTCGCCGAGGTACATCCGCGCCGGATCGCCGGGCACGACGTGTAACAGCAGGAACGTGACAAGCGTAATCCCGACGAGGATCGGCGGGACCGCAAGGAGCCGCCGCGCCACAAACCCGGTCAGCGCGCCCTCTCCCCTACGCGCGCTTCTCCACGGGGTAGAAGTACCAGTTGCCCGACGGGTACAGGACCCACCCCTTCACCCACGCCCGGTGCGCGTACATCAGGAGCGCGTCGTAGATCGGCACGCTCGGGACGTCCGCGTTGATCAACCGCTGCATGTCGAACACGATCTGCTTGCGCTTGGCGGGATCCGTCGTGCCGCCGAGCTGGTCGATCAGTCGGTCGACCTGGGGATTGCTGTAAAATGCGAAGTTCCCCTTGGCGCCGGCGCTTTTCGAGTAGAAGATGTGGTCGACATAGTCGTCCACGATCGGGAGTTCCAGGCCGCTCAACACGAACATCGCCATCTTGCCGTCCTGGTAGTTGTTGACGAACGTCCCCCACGGGATGCCCTCGACCTTCGCATCCACGCCGACGTTGTGCAGGGCGGCCTGCGCGAGCACCGCGGTCTGCTCGCGTTCGGTGTTCCCCGCGTTGAACGCGATCGTCACGCTGAACCCCTTGCCGTACCCGGCTTCCGAGAGTAGGGCTCTGGCCTTATTGGGATCATACTTGTACGGCCACAGGGTCGACGTGTAGCCTTCGAGCTGGCTCGGCAGCATGCTCTTCGCTACGGTCGCTAGCCCGAACGCCGCCGCACGGTTGATCGCGAACGGGTCCACCGCGTACACCATCGCCTGCCGGACGCGCACGTCGTCGAAGGGCTTCGTGCGGTTCTGCATGTAGATCTGGTGGACGCCGATGCCGCTCGCCCGGCTCATCACGATGTCCGGGTTGCCGATGAGCTGGGCCGTCATGTCCGGCGGGAGGTGGTAGACGATGTCCAGCTCGCCGCGTTTCAACAGCAGCAGCTGCGTCGCGAAGTCGGTGATCACGCGGAATGCGACGCGCTTGAGTTTCGGGGCGCCGGCCCAGTACTGGTCGTTCGCCACGAGTTCGAACTGCTGGCCGGCGTTCCACTGGCCCCACTTGAATGGGCCGGTGCCGTCGGTGTTCCGCGACATCCACTCGTTGAACTTTCCCGGTTGGGTGCCGCCGTGCGCGTCGACGGTCTTGGGATTGACGATCGCGCCGACATTCGTGGCGGCGAACAACTGGAGGAAGAACGGACACGGCCGTGTCAGCGTGACCCGTACGGTCCGCGGATCGACGACCGCGGTGCTCCCCTGATCCATGTACTTCGAGATCGTGCTGGCGGGGCCGAGATTCACGGTCAACATCCGGTTGATCGAGTACTTGACCACGTCGGCGGTCAGCGGATCGCCGGAGTGGAACCGCACGCCCTGGCGCAGCCGGAACGTGTACGTCTTGCCGTCCTTCGCGACCGTCATGTCCTCCGCGAGGTGCGGCGTCACCTCCGCGGTGCCGATCGTCTGGCCGTTCACCTGTTTCGTCTTGTACCGCACCAGCGGCTCGTAGATGTTGTCGAGCATCCACATGCTGCCCCAGTCCGTGATCGCATGGGGATCCAGGTTCACGGGTTCCCAGTAGACGCCGTAAAACAGCGTCTCCGGGTTGGGAATCGAGCCTGCGGCGAGCGCGTCGGACACGCCGAGATAGCGCGTCGCCAACCCCGCCCCCGCCGCCACGGCCGTGGTGCGCAGCAGTGCGCGGCGCGTAAACTCTGCCGTCATCGCAGATTCCCCCTTCGTGGCTGGCATGTTGTAGCGGACACTTCGCCCTTCCCCGTGCCACCCCTGCGGGCGGCGGGTTCGGTTGTGTAACGACTCGCCGTGCGGGCGCGGGTCAGGGCTCGCCCAGATGACCGATCCGCTTTTCCCGGGTGGGCCCTTCCGTGGCGCCCATGTACTCGTGCCAGGCCTTACGTCCGGCCTGCGGAATGCGGGCGAAGTCCTCCGGGCAAAGCAGGATGCGTGCGAGCGGGCTCTCCCCCCTCCCCCCGGGTGGCAGCCCTTCGAGGCGGCCGTACCATCCCTTCGCGCCCGGCTTGTACTCCTTGCCGCACCTGGAACAGACTGCCATCGTGCGCCTCCAATGCTCGTGGTATGGGTTCGATTGCCGGTTGTCGCTTCGCGGTGATCGGCGGTGCCTATTCGGCGCGCCGTCCCCACGCCGTCATCACCGTAAACCCCTGCGCGGTGAAGTTTGGCGAATCAAGCAGGGCAAGGTAGGCATCGATCTCGGCGTCTGTCGCCAGTTGCGCGTTGACAATGTCGTCACGGAGTTGCTCGACGGAGAGCCGCTTCCAACGCGTCGGTTCCGTGCCGGCATAGAGTACGGGCACGCGTCCTTCGGCACGCACGTCGATGAGCCCGAGCGCGCAGAGCAATCCATACAACTGGCGTCCGCAGTACACGTGGCCGCGTGCGGCCATCGCCCTATCTTTTCCTTGCTCGACTTTCGCAAAGAGGTCTCGGCTTCGGGTGTCCGGTGGAGACAGAAGCGCGACCGAGATGTGGTCCGCATCCTCACACACCATCACGCCGCCAGGTTTGAGCGCCGACCGCATCCGCCAAAGTGCCTTCTCACGTTTCTGCGTGTGCCCCAACACAAGTCGTGAAAGCACAAGATCGAACCGCCGTTCCGGAAGCTCATCTGAAATGATATCGTGGCGACGAACGTCGAGATTGGGCATGGTCAGGGCCTCAAGGAAGCGGGTATCAAGATCCGTCGCCATGACGGATCCGGCCCGCCCCACTCGGCCGCAGAGCCACTCGGTGACGCTTCCGCCTCCGGCCCCAACTTCCAGGCAGTGCCAGCCTTCCCCCACGCCGAGCGCCTCCAGATGCCGAATCGTGCCGGGATCAAGAAGTTGCTCGAGACCACGGAGCCGCTGCCGCGCGTGGATCCACGCGTTGTCAAACGCGTACTGGTCCATTGGTCCGGAGTAGTTCGCAGGGACCACCGGGATCCCTCCGCCGGGCCCGGACCCAGCAATCCGGCCGACACGTGCAAGCCTCGACCGTTGCGGTGGGCGCCGGCCGGGATCTATGCGGTCGAGCCACGCCAGGTGTGGTCCGGGCCGCGATCCCTTGTCGCGCGGGCGAACGGCCGGTCGATCGGACAACCCGTCTGTTGCCTCACTGGGAGACCTTCGACGCGGCCCCTGGCACGATGCGGCGTGCACGCAGGGAATCGCCGCCGCATGCACGCAATACGCCGTGGGGTCCGCGTGGGCACCGCGTCGTGGCGGCGAACGGTAGCTCCGGCGGAGGGAGGACGGCGTGACGAGCGAGGTGGCACCCGGTGTGTTTCGATGCGGGACGTGGTTCGTCAATTGGTACCTCGTGAGCGTGCGCGACGGCGTGACGGTCGTCGACGCCGGGCTGCCCAAGTACCGGACGCAGCTCCCCGAAGCGCTCCACCTGATCGGGCGCACGCCCCAAGATGTCAAGGCGATCGTGCTTACTCACGCGCACGCGGACCATCTCGGCTTTGCGGAGTGGTGGCGCCGCGAACTCGACGTGCCCGTGTACGTGCATGCGGCGGACGCGGAGGCCGCGCGCACCGGGGTGGTGCCAAAACCCGAAGGGTCCATGTGGCCCTACCTGCGGTGCGCCGGGACGTATCGCCTCCTCGCGCACGCTGCGCGGTACGGACCGAGAACCCAGCGGGTGAGGCAGGTGCGCACGTTTGGGGACCGGCAAACGCTTGACGTGCCCGGCCGCCCCGAGGTGGTGCACACCCCCGGTCATACCCGGGGGCACAGCGCGTTGCTGTTCGCGGAGCGCGGGGCGGTGATGGTCGGGGACGCGTTTTGCACGTGGCATCCGGTCACCGGGGTGTCCGGGCCCCATCTCCTCCCCCGCTCGTTCAACGTCGACTCGGCCCAGGCGCTCGCCTCCCTCGAACGACTGCGTCGGCTGGACGTGTCCGTCACGCTGTGCGGACACGGATCCCCCTGGACCGCAACCCTCGGCGCCGCCGTCGCCGAGGTCCGTCGGCACGGCGCCACGTGATCCGCCCCACGCCCGCGCAGGAGAATCAGACCCGTCCTCCGAAACCACGCGCCTGAACGGGCTCGACGGCGCAATCGCAGCACACATCGCAGCTGAAGTTGGAGGTCGCCAATCATGCCAGCGCGCCGAACGCGTCACTCGCTTCGTTCGCCGGTGCCTTCCCGACACCCGCTGCTCCTCGAGTGGTGGACCGATCTGGAGGGCGACAACCGCGCCGTCAACACCCGCCTCGCCTACGTGCGCGACGTGCAGCACTTCGCCGAGTACATCGAGAACCGCCTCGACGAAGCGACCTCGGAGGACCTCGTGCGGTTTGGCCGTCGCATGACCGAGGCCGGGCTCTCCGTGGCGACGCGCGCGCGCCGCATCACCGCCCTCCGGCGTTTCTACGAGTGGCTCCGCCGGCGGCAGCGGCGCCCGTTCTCGGTGGCGCAGGACTTCCGACCTCCCCGCCGGCTACGACGGGTCCACCGGTGGTGGACGGAGGATCAGGTCGCTCGGTTTCGCGCCGCGTTCGAAGGAGACGAGCCCCGCGTGTTGCGCGACCGCGCCATGGCCGAGTTGGGCCTGATGGGCCTGCGGGTCAGCGAGGTGATCCGCCTCGACATCGAGCGGGTGATCCGTCTCAGCGATTCCGAGCACGCCGCGATCGTGGTCTGGCGCAAGGGCAGCAAGGAGCAGGTGCTCCCGCTGACGGCGGACACCCGTGCGGCGCTGCTGCGCTGGTTGGCCGTCCGACCGGCGGTGCCGACGACCGCCATGTTCTTCCGCATTCCGTTCCAGCGCCGGCGGGCCCGGCTCCACTACGCGAGCGTCGAGCGCATCTTCAAACAGTACGCCGCCCGGGCGGGCGTGCCGATCCCCGAGGGCATCGCGTTTCACCACCTCCGCCACACCGCCGGACAGCAGATGGCGAACGTGGGGCTCGGGATCGAAGAGGCCCAGCGGCTCCTCGGTCACGAGAGCCCGGTGACGACGCAGGTGTACTACGAGGTCACGGACGCGCGCCTCCGCCGCGCGGTGCAGCGCCTCCGCTACGGGCAACCGCGGACCTCCCCTGTGCCACGGCGCGCCGTGGCACAGGGCACGGGCCTCGCGCGCCGCCCAGGGTAGCAGGCGGCGTTTCCTTGTCCTGGAGAGTCCACAGGCGACCCGGCGGGGTGCGCCGAACCCTCCTCATATCCGATCCGTTCCGCCGAGGAGGGACACGCATGGCCGGCACGCCTCCCGCTCCCGATACCTCCGCGTTGAAGACCCGCGCACTCGACGCGCTCGAAACCCTCGAGCCCGAGACGCGCGATCTCGCGCTTCGGATTCACGCGCACCCCGAGGTCGGGTTTCAGGAAGCCCAGGCGGTCCGTTGGGTCAGCGAGATGCTGGCTCGCCACGGCTACCAGGTCGACGCCGGGGTCGCGGACATGCCGACGGCAATCATTGCGCGCGCTCAGGGCCGCGCCGCCGGTCCAACGATCGGCCTCATCGCCGAGTACGATGCGCTCGCCGGTCTCGGCCACGCGTGCGGGCACAACCTGATGGGGGCAGGGATGGCCGCCGCCGCCGCCGCGCTCAAGGTCGTGCTCCCCGAGCTCAACGGCACGGTCGCGTACTACGGCACGCCGGCCGAGGAGGGCGGCGGCGGCAAGATCCTGATGCTCGAGCGGGGCGCGTTCAAAGGATGCGACGCCGCGATCCAGTACCACGCCGGCGACCACCCCTCGGTCGCGACCGGGTGCCTGGCCGTTCAGCGGATCGACTTCGAGTACACGGGACGGCCCGCGCACTCCGCGGTGGCGCCGTGGAACGGGCTGAACGCGCTCGACGCGGTGATCCAGGTCTTCAACTCGGTGAACGCCATGCGCCAGCAGGTCCGCCCCGACACGCGCATCCACGGCATCATCACCGACGGCGGGCAGGCGGTGAACATCGTCCCGGAACGGGCGGCCGCCGCGTTCGGTGTCCGATCGTCGGACAGCGTCTACCACAAGGAACTGATGGTGCGGATGGAAGCGTGCGGCCGGGCCGCCGCCGACGCCACCGGCACCACGGTCAAGATCTCGAAGGGGCTGTTGTTCGACGCCCTCAAGTACAACGCGACGATGGCCGAGCTGATCAAGCAGAACGCCGGCGCGCTCGGTTTCAAGGTCGAGGACCGCTTCGTGGGCGCTTCGACCGACCTCGGCAATCTCAGTCAGGCGCTACCGACGATCAGCTACACCCTGCCGACGTGTCCGCCCGGCGTGGGGATGCATACGCGGGAGGCGCTCGAGGCGGGCAAGGCCGAGATCGGGCTCGCGGGGATGATGAACGACGCCAGGGTGATGGTGATGACCGCGATCGACCTGTTGGCCTCACCCGCATTGGTCGAGCGCGCATGGGGGGAGTTCCGGGGGCAATAGCGGATCTCGAGACGCACGCGCGCGGGGCGTCGGGAACTTTTCCCGGGCGCACCGGCGCTTACGGGGCAACGGGTCGTCAGGTCGGGCGGGTGTCACCGGGGCTCGCCCGGCCGCGACGTCCGGGGCGCGCGCCGGCTGGGCACGACAAAGACACGAGCGTGCTCCCGAGGAGGTCCGTGTGATGCCCGCAGGGCTTGAACCGTTCGTCCCGACCGCCAGCGATCCATGGGATGCCGCGAAGGCCGGGCATCTGCTGCGCCGGGCCGGGTTCGGTCCGCTGCCGAATGAGGTGGCCGCCGCGGTGGCGGCGGGGCCGGATCGGGCCGTGGACGCGTTGTTCGCGTTCGCTCCGGAGCCCGCGATGCCCGAGATCTTCGGTGACGCGATCGGCGCGGAGCGGCAGACCGATACGACGCTCGGGTACATCCTTGCAAACCACCAGCGCCCGAAGGACCACCCCGAGCTGCGGGCCCTGTACCAGGTCGTCAACCAGGCGCACGGGCGGGCGATCGTAGCGCTCACGGCGTGGTGGCTCGACCGGATGGCCGCCTCCCCCTCCCCGCTCCAGGAAAAGCTTACGTTGTTCTGGCACGGGCACTTCACGAGCTCGTTCGGCGACGTCAACGACGCGATGGCGCTCTACTATCAGAACGCACTCTTCCGTCGCCATGCCGCGGGCAACTTCGCGCGGTTGCTTGACGGGGTCGCCCGCGATCCCGCGATGTTGCGCTATCTCAACAACGATCAGAATCGGAAGGGCCACCCCAACGAGAACTGGGCGCGCGAGTTGATGGAGCTGTTCACGCTCGGGATCGGCCACTACACCGAGGATGACGTGCGGGAGTCCGCCCGTGCGTGGACCGGGTGGACGCTCCGGGACTACCGGTCGTTCGAAGACCGGCGGTCGTTCGCATTCAAACCGGCGCTGCACGACGGCGGCCAGAAGACCTTCCTCGGGCAGACCGGGGCCTGGGACGGCACCGACATCATGCGCATCATCCTGGCGCAGGCGGCGGCGCCCCGGTGGATCGCGGGGAAGCTCGCGGCCTTCTTCGCGGCCCCGCAGCCTCCCGCCGATCTCGTGGACGCGGTCGCCGCGGGGCTGCGCGAGAACACCTACGAGCTCCGGCCGGCCCTGCGTGCACTGTTCCGCTCCCGGGCGTTCTACCGCCCCGAGGTGATGCACGCGCAGGTGAAGAGCCCCACCGAGTTTGTGGTGGGGGCGGTGCGTCAGCTCGGCGTGCAGCAGCCCGACTGGATCCGGCTGTCCGGGGCGATGGCCTTGATGGGCCAGCACCTCTTCTTCCCCCCCACGGTCGCCGGGTGGGATGGCGGGGCGCGATGGATGAACGCGGGGACCATTTTCACGCGCAGCGACGTGGCCGCCGGGTTGATCGCCGGGCGGCTCGGGGCGCCGAACCTCGCGCCGCTCGGATCGGCGGAGGCGATCACGACCCAGTTGCTCGGGCGGACGCTCTCGCCGGCGCGTCAGACGATGCTGGCGCAAGCCGCCGTCCGGTCGCCCGGGGCCGCGATCCATCTCGTGATGGCACTGCCCGAGTACCAGGTAGCCTGAGGAGGGTGTCACGATGCGCGACATGATGACACGCCGCGAGTTTCTGACGAAAGGGCTGACGATCGTGTCCGCGGGGGTGACCGCGCCGATGTTTCTCACGCGGACGGCGCTCGCCCTCAACAACCCGTGGGACCAGTCGCTCACGGCGCAGGCCAGCGGACGGCCGGACTGGCCGACCCTCGTCGTCATCCAGATGGGCGGCGGCAACGACGGCCTCAACACGGTGGTCCCGTTCGTCCACGACGAGTACTACCGTGCGCGCCCGCACCTGGCGGTTCCCCAGGACAAGATCCTTCGGCTCAACGACGAAGTCGGCTTCAATCCCGTGCTCAAGCCGCTGAAGGCGCTGTTCGATGACGGCCGGCTCGCCGTCGTGCAGGGGGTCGGGTACCCCAACCCGAACCGCAGCCACTTCCGGTCGATGGAGATCTGGCAGACCGCGGACCCGGTGGGGACCGGGCCCAAGACCGGGTGGCTCGGCCGCCTGTTCGACAGCGAGTGCCCCGACTGCGGGCAGACCGCGGGGATCACGCTCTCCCCGGAAATGCCGCTCGCGATGCAGGGCACTGCGGGGCGGGTGGTGGCGTTCGACAGCCCGGACCGGTTTGGCTTTCACCCCGTCCAGGGCGGCGGCGCCGACGAGCAGGCGGCGCTCCAACGGTTGCTGCACCCCGTCGCGGGCGAAGAACCGATGGTGGACTTCCTGACCCACACGGAGATGAACGCGCTCCTCGCCGCGTCCGACATCCACCGGATCGCGGGCAAGCTGGCGAGCGACGCCGGCACCGGCTATCCGCGCGACCCGTTCAGCCAGAAGCTGCGGATCGTCGCGGAGCTGATCGCGGCCGGCGCGCCGACCCGCGTGTACTACGTCAGCCTGGGGGGATTCGACACGCACGCCGCGCAGGAAGGGCGGCAGGACCGGCTCCTCGAGACGCTCGGGGCCGGGCTCGCGTCGTTCGTCAACGACATCAAACAGAAAGGCCTGCAAGACCGCGTGCTGACGATGACGTTCTCCGAGTTCGGCCGCCGCGTCGCGGAGAACGCCTCGGCCGGCACGGATCACGGGACTGCGGCGCCGATGTTTCTGATCGGCGGTCCCGTGACCCCGGGTGTTCACGGCGCCCAACCGAGCCTGACGGACCTCGACATCGGCGACCTCAAATTCGGCACGGACTTCCGGAGCGTGTACGCGACCGTGCTCGAGCAGTGGATGGGCGTCAAGAGCGACCCGATTCTCGGGGGCCGCTTCCCGATTCTCGACATCGTGAAGCCCCACGTGGGTGCGGTCGCACCGGTCTCGAGCCTCAGGCGACCGGGCGCCCGCCTGCGGGGCGCGTGACGCCCGCCGAGGGGACCCAGCGGCCAGGGAGCTACGAGGCCCACACGCCGGGGTCGGACGGGAGTGTCGCGAGCGGGGCGGCCGCGACCGAGCTATGCGTCTTCGTGCGTCTTCACGCCCGCGAGGGATGTGAGGCGGCGGTCGAAGCGGCTCTGCGCGAGGTGGTCGGTCCGTCGCGCGGCGGGGCCGGCTGCTGCGGTATGCAGGCCTTTCGCGCGACCCAGGATCCGCGGCTGTTCTACATTCACTCGCGCTGGGCGGATGACGCCGCGTTCGAGCGCCACGCCGTCCTGCCGCACACCGTACAGTTCATCCAGCGGGTCGCGGTGCTGATCGACCACACGCTAGTGGTGACGCGCGCGACCCCGATCGACTGACGCCGTCGTCCCGGTATGGGCTACGCCGACGCTCCCGGGGCCGCGGTCGTGTTCGCGCGGCTGAGGAGCGCGTTTCGGATCGACGCCGCCGCGTCTTCCAGCCCGTAGCTCAGGAAGATCGCCTTGGACCCCGCCAAGTCGTGTCGGGGAGCCTCCAAGACGTACGGCGGCGCGTGCTTGGGGAGCGGCGGCGGCGGCTCGAACGCTTCCACGAGCAGGGTGTCCGCGAGCTTGGCCAACCCCGCGAGCCGGTGGTCCAGCGCGTCTGGCATCTCTTCCGGCAGGAGCCCGGCGGGGTGCGTGCCCGGTGGAAGCGCCTCCGCGAGCAACCGCCGGACCTCGGCAACACCTTCACGCACACGTTCCAGGGTCTCGCGCAACTCGTCGGCGTAGGACCGCCTCGGCGCTGGCGGGCGCGGATAGTCGGGGCGTGCTTGGAGAAGCGGCTCTTCCTGAGAGAGTCGTCTCAGCGTCCGCGCGGCCCCTTCCAGCCGCTCCAGCTGCCGCCACAGCGACTCCCACGCGGCGGCGTTGGGTTGATCGGTCATGCGTGCGTCCTCCATCGCGGCCGGCCCGCTCGGCCTGCCTCTACCCTATTTTTCTTCTCCCCCGTTCGCTCCCGATCCTGGAAGGCCGCCGACGCGGCGTTGTGCTACCATCGGAGCGTGGCGTATCCACCGGACCGAACGCGAGGGGCGAGACCGTCGTGACAGCGCCCGGCTGGAAAGCCGCCGTCCCCCTCCCGACTCATCTGCAGCTCGCCTGGCACGAGTCTGAGCCGTTCCCTCGGACGATCCCGATCGCCGAATTCTACGCGCATCCTGGGTTCCCGGTCCCGCGGGACGGGCTCCCGTATCTGGTGGCGAACATGGTCATGACCCAGAACGGCGAGGCGGCGGTGGACGGGAAAGCCGCGGTGATCGGCACCCGCGTCGACGGGCTTGCATTGACGCGGCTCCGGGTCGCAACCGACGCGGTGCTGACCGGGGTGGGGACCGTCACGGCCGAGGACGTGACGGCGGTGTTGCCCGAACCGGAGGCCGACCGGCGGGCCGCCTCCGGCCGGCCGCCACGCCTGCTCGTCGTCGTGCTCGCGTCCCGCCTATCGTGGACGCCCGAGGTGCTGTCGCGCAGGCTCTTCACCGATCCCCGGTTCGACCGGCTCATTGTGACCGGTGATCGCGGCCCGGACGTGCCCGAGGTACTCCGTCGGGTCGAGGCTCAGGGCATCGAGCTCGTTCGCGTGCAGACCGCGACGGACGGACGGCCCGCCCCGACCGCCGTGCTGCAGGCACTCGGGGCGCGAGGGGTCCGGACCGTCGTGACCGAGGGCGGACCGCGGGTGCTGGCGAGTCTGTTTCGGGCGCGCCTGGTCCACGAGTACTTTCTCACCACTGCCCCCTTTGTGGTCGGCGGGTCGGACGCGCCCCGCCCGCTCGCCGCCGATGTGCACGGGCCGGTGCTGCTGAGCCGGATCAGCCGGATCGAGCACACCTTCACCGATCCCACCACCGGGGCTGTGCTCGTGGAAGCGTTCGACCGGTTCCGCGTGGTCTATCCGGAGGCGTCGTTCTCCACCGGGGCGAATCCCTAGGTCTTAGAGTCCGTGGTCCGGCGCAGCGCCGGGCGCGGCGATTCCGTGGTGTCTGCGCACGCACCACGTACAGGGGGGTACAGTTGTGTCGGATATGGCCACGTATCTCGAGCGTACTTTGTGCGATCTCGTCAGCATCCGCAGCGTGACCGGTGAGGAGGCGGGGGTTGCCGAGTACATCCATGACGCACTTTCTCGCACCGGCGTCGCGACCGAGCGCGACGAGGAAGGTAACGTGACCGCCGAGGTTGGCCAAGGCGAGCGGCTCCTCGTCGTGAACGGGCACATGGACACGGTGCCGCCCGTCGACGGGTGGACGTCGGATCCGTTCAAGCCACGGGTCGAGAACGGGCGCGTCATCGGGCTCGGCGCCTCCGACATGAAGGCCGGGCTGGCGTGCATGATGTGGCTGGCCCAGCACGCGTCGCCCAAGGTCCGGACGTGGTTTGCGTTTACCAACCACGAGGAGGGCGGCTCGCAGACCCCGCGCAACGGCGTGCGCCGGTTGATTGGTCGGGCGAAGCCGGACTACGCCATCACGACAGAGCCTTCGTACGACGCCGCCGCGGGGCGGCTGCACATTGGGATCGGGTGCCAGGGGCGCGCGATCGGATACCTCACCGTGCTCGGGCGCAGCGGGCATTCGTCGGACTGGCGCCGCGCGGACAACGCCATCTACCGCGGCCTGGAGGTGATCCGCCGAATCGCAACCACCGCCGAGCGCCTCAAGGCGATCGAAGTCGCGCCCGGCGTGAACAGCGTGCCCTCGCTGTCGGTGGTGGCGGCCCACGCCGGCCTCGCGGAAAACGTCATTCCCGACCGGTTCAAGCTGACCGTGGATCGGCGGCTGTCGGTGGGCGAGGATTTCGGCACGTTCGCATCTGAGCTCCGGACGGCGGTCGACGGCGTGGCGCACGAACTCGAGATCAGCAAGCTGTGTCTGCCGACGCTCGCCGACCGCGGGGGGCACACGCTCAAGGTGGCTACGGAGACGCTGGGCAAGGTCCAGGGGACCGCGACCCTGCAGTTCTCGCAGGGGCGGCAGGACCTGTCGATCTTTGCCGAGCGCACTCACGACTTCTGCAACCTCGGGCCCGGCTCGATCGGCCAGGCGCACAACGCGGGCGAGTACGCGACGGTCGCGGGCATGACCGCCGCGACCACCGCGCTCAAGGCGATTATCGAGGCCATCTAAGGGCCCGTGTTCGCGTCCCTCCAGGCGCCCTGGCAGGTGCTCGTGGCCGTTACTGGGACCGCCGTTTTGGGTACATGGGACACAGTGGACGGCGCCCTGTGCCAGGTGTCGGTACCCGAGAACGTCACTCCCGGAGGTGGGCGGTGGCGCCCGCAGCGGAGCTCGTGCGGTATGGGAACTGGCGGTACCTGTTCGTTGCGGACGAGACCGAAGAGCACAGCGGCAGATGGAACTGGTTGGTGATCCGGCTGCCGATCGGCGAGTCGGACCCGCAGGTGGTCGGCAAGGGACAAGCGGATTCGATGGACGAGGCCGAGCGGCTGGCGGGCCTCACGCTGTCCACGGAATGGGAGTACGCGCGAGTGACGAGTCACTAGCCGCGGCGGCCCCGAGCCGCCGGAGCGAATCATCGTGAGCCACTCAGACGGAGGCGGGGGTGATCGGATGATGTGTGCGAAACGGTCGGGAGGGATGATGCTCGTTGTCCTACTGGTGCTGGCGGGCGGCATGGGAGCGATTGCACCCCAGGTCCGTGCCGCAGGGATGATGACCGTGAACGTGCAAAACGCCACCGTGATGGGGCAGCCGCAACCGATCCTGGTGGATGCGAAGGGGTTGAGCCTGTACTATCTCACGTCCGACACAATGACCTCGAGCGCATGCACCGGCGGATGCGCCGGTGTGTGGCCCCCCCTACTCAGCGACGGCGCGCCGACGGCGCCCTCTTCCCTGCCAGGCAAGCTCGCGGTGGTCAAGACCGCGAACGGGTCGCAGGTCAGCTACAACGGTCACTTGCTCTATCGCTACGCGCCTGACACCAAACCGGGGGATGCCGGCGGCGACGGAAAACACGGGCCGCAAAACGGCGTGTGGCACGTCGCCACGCCCACCCTGAAGGCGGCGATGTAGCGGGCTCACCGAACGACTGCGGTTCCAAGACGCGCGGGACGCTCGAGCGAGGGCGTCCCGTTTCGTCTGTACAGGCTTTCGCTCCGCATGGTGTCAAACGGCCGTCCCGCGGGTAAGCCTCTAATAGGGCGCGGCGTGCTCCACGGCGCACACGAACACGAGAGGTGGCACGATGATGCGGCATATGTTCGGGATCGGTCTGGCCGTATGGATCAGCGCGTGCATGGTCGCCATCGCGTGGGCTCAGACGTCTCCCGCTCCGGGCGCCGGCGCGGGGATCCTGCCCGGCCGGGCGATCGGCTCCTTTCAGCTCGGCGAGGACCTCGCGCAGGCGGTGAACACGCTCGGGCCCGTGCACTCCCAAGACTCGGTCGGGAGCACGCTCAGCGTCTACTACTGGCCGCTCAGGCGGATCGGGACGGTCGCCGACGCGTCGAGCAAGAAGATCGTGGCCCTGGTGGTCTCCATGGACGACGGATACCGGACGGACAAGGGGATCGGCGCGGGCGCGGCCGTCGACGACGTGCGGCGCGCCTACGGGACCGAGGATACCACGGACAACGGTCAGGACCACAACGTGCTCGTGTACGATACGCTTGGCGTCGCGTTTGCCGTGGACACGACCGGCCCGCTGAGCGATCGCGTGTCCGAGGTCTACGTGTTCAGTCCGGGTCAGTACGAGAAGATCTTCCGGCAGCCGAGCCAGCCGAGCGGGAGCGGCGGGTAGCGCGCTACGCCTCGGCCGGCGGCTTGAACCGCTCGAAGGGGTTCCGGCAGCTGCGGCACAGATACGTGGCGCGGCACAGCGTTGGGCCGAACAGGCTCTCCGCCACGACATCGTGGGAGCCGCAGTACGGGCAGACCGGGGGTTCCGCGAACCGGCACCGGGGCACCGACAGCCCGTGCGAGGCGAGTTGCGCCCGGCCCCGGGCCGTGACCCGCTCGAGCGTCCACGGCTCGTCGTACGTATAGTCCACCGCCGCGTCACGAACGCCCGCGAGCGACACTAGGGCGTCGCGGACCCGACGGCGGATCACGCCGAGCGCCGGGCACGCGATCCACGTCGGCACGAGGCGCACCGACACGCGCCCGTCCTCGATGCGGACGTCCCGGACCAACCCGAGGTCGACGATGGAGATCGGGAGCTCGGGGTCCTCCACCGTGGCCAGGATGTCCCATACCGCGCGTTCGAGCGTGTCCGCCGCGATCGTCACCACCGCGCCTCCGGGTCAGATCTCCACACCTCGGTCATCTGTGCAAGCAGCCGGTCGAACGCGGGGGTGTGCTCGCCCCGGCGTCCGCCCTCGCGGGCCGCCGCCGTCGGGAGCGCGAGCCCGCACCGGTCCAGCACGGGGCGCACGGCGTCGATCCACGCCTCGCGCTGGGCGGCCGGCGAAGACGTGAGCACGCCGGCCCGCAGGAGCATGTCGTCCGCGGACGTCGCCTCGAACAAACCGAGCGCGTCGGGCCACGCGGCATCGAGGGCCGCCTGCACCCGGCCGGGCCCTTCCGGAGGACCGCCGGCCAGCCGCGTGAGCCACGTCTCCGCGAACAACCCGTGGTACCGCTCTTCCCGGGTCAGGATCCGCGCCAACCCAGCGACCGGTTCCTGACCGCTTGCGGCAACGAGCCGGAGCCGCGCAACCTCGAACGCCTCGTACAGCACCAAGCGCACGATCGAGTATTCCCACCCGTCGTTCTCCTGCTCGAGGAGCGCCGCGTGCCGATACTCGTGTGGCGCGCGCCCGAACGCGAGCCGATCGATGTCGCTCCCTTCGTCCTGCGCGATCTGTTCATAGAACGCGCGCCCGTGCCCCAACTCTTCCTGGGCGATGCTGCTCATCGCCACATCGCTTTCGATGTCCGGCCCGAACCCCGTCCACTCGGAGTGGCGGTGGCCGATCACGAGCTCGTCGTCGGCGATCCGCACCAGCCACTCGCGGAACGCCGCGCGGACCGACGGATCGGCGATCGCGGTGAGGACACCCGGCACCTACTGATCCTCCTCGCGATACGACGCCTTGTACGAACTCTGGAGCACTCGGCGCTGCTGGCGGTACGACCCGCCGAACCGGTAGCTCTTGTCGATCGCCGGGACGAACATGTCCGCCGCGGTCTGCGCGGTCGCGTGGATCTGGTCGGCGCGGACGACCCAGAGGTTGACGCACGGGTCGCGCCGCGTGTAGCTCTCCTTGGCGAGCACGAGCGCCATCTCGGCGTCCGGCGCGTGCACGTCCCCCGCGTACACGTGCATGTCGCGGTGACGGCCCTGGACGAACACCGCCCAGACATCCGGTGCCGTCCCGAGCGGACGCTCCCACCGGGCGTCGTCGCGATCCGGCCGATCGAGCGGCCCCGACGTCACGCGACGGCCCCGTGCGGCTGGCTGGTGAGCCACCGGCTCATCGCCTCGCGCACCCACGCGTGCTGCTGGTGAAAGCGCTGTCGGAGGGCCAACCGGTCCGCGCTCTTCGGGCCGCCGTTCCGGCCGACGCGCTTGAGCTCTTCCCAGTCGGGTTCCGTGTAGACGTACCGCTGTTCTTCCTCGACCCAGTGCAGGTTCGGGTCGGGTACCTCCAGCCCGTACTCGAGGATGATCGGCACGAACTTCCGGAGGAACTGCTGGCGGAGTTCCTCGTTCGACTTGACCTTGATCCGCCACGCGAGCATCTTCTCGGTGTGGGGCGACACGCGGTCCGGCATGCCGAAGAAATGAATGATCGGCGTCCACCACCGGCGCAGCGCATCCTGCAACATCGCGCGCTGCCGCGGCGTGCCCTCCGCGAGCGACCGCCAGACGTCGAGCCCGAGCTGGATGTGAAAGTCCTCTTCGTAGCAGATGCGCTTGAGCACGCGGGAGTACGGCGCATACGAACACGACCGGAGCGCACCCTGCGTCTGCATCGCGGCGCCGTCGACGAACACCTGGATGATCGCGACGTCGGCCCACGTCTCCGCGGGATAGTGGAACACGTTATGGAAGCGCGCGCGTCCGGCGACGAGCTCAGAGACCATCTCGTCCCGCGTGCGACCGAGTGTTTCGGCCACGCGGTAAAGCAGCATCCCGTGTCCGACTTCGTCCTGCACCTTCGCGGTGAGCGCCATCTTGCGCGCCAGGCTCGGGGCCCGCGGGATCCACTCGCGCTCCGGAAGCGCGCCCATGATCTCGGAGTTCGCATGCATGTTGATGAGGCGAAGCGCTTCGAAGCGGTATTCCTCGGGCAACCATTCCCCGGCCTCGATTTGGTCTCCGGCCCGGATCCGCTCGGTGAACTGTGCCAGCATGGTCGGGTCTTCAGGAGTGACGGACGGCACCGTAGACATCGGGCGCCTCCAACGTGTGACGTTTTCATGCCGTACGGCAAATATCCGTTACATCCATCCTACCCCCACCCTGCTACCATGTCAACGCGTCCGGGAGCGGATGACACGCCTCCCCGGTAACGACACCTAGGTGGCACGTGGGATCGAGGGGTTCCGCCGCCCCGCCGTCGGGCCGGGAGAGCAGTCTCGCCGCGGGGAATCCGGGCGAGGGCACGGCCAGTCGGCAGCGGAGGACTACGCGATGTTCACACAGTTGCCGCCGATGTACTTCGCCTCGTACATGGCCCGGTCGGCGGCTTCGACGAGCGCGCTTGCGGTTCTGCCGTCCTCAGGCATGCTGGCGAGCCCAATGCTCACGGTGAGCCGCACGCCGGTCGGTCCGGGGATCTCCTGCACGTGATGCCTGATTCGTTCCGCGATCTGCACCGCGGCGGCCTTGGGGGCGGTCGGCAGCAGCAACATGAACTCGTCCCCCCCGAACCGTGCCGCGAGGTCCCCCGCGCGGGTGTGCGTCTTCAGCACGTCGGCGACCGCGCGCAGAATTGCATCGCCCTGCAGGTGTCCGAAGTGGTCGTTCGTGAGTTTGAACCGGTCGATCTCCACCATCACCACCGAGATCGGATGGTTGTGCCGCTCGGCCTGCGCGGTCTCACGTTCCAGCGCGTCCCACAGCGCGCGATGATTGGCGAGACCCGTCAGCCCGTCCGTCAGGGCCAACCGGTGCAGGTCGTCGTCTCGTTTCGCGCGCAGGATTGCCAAGGCCGCCAGCGTCGCGAACGTCTCGAGTGGTTCTCGAACGTCCTGCGGGAAGGCGTCGCCGGCCGGGCTGGCCACGCTGAGGACGCCGATCACCCGGCCGTCGCCGGTTAGCGGGTAGCCGACCTCGGACGCCGCCTCCCCGGCGCCTGGCACGTACAGCGGATCCCGCGTGACATCCGCCGCGTAATATGAGCGCCCGTGGCGGGCGACCCAACCGGCGATCCCCTGTGTGCCCATCAGGAGCAGCGTGGCCTCGGTAGGCGCAGGGGCGTACCCGCGGTGCGCCGCGACGCGAAGCTCGTGCGTGTGTTCGTCGAGGAGCAAGATACTGCACATGGAATAGGCGAACACTTCCTGAATCTGGCTCAAGATCTCGTCGAGCACCGCCGAGAGATCCAGAGGCCGCAGCAACCGTTTGGCGACGTCTGCCATCGCGGGCATCGCGCGCCCGGCCTGCCGCGCCTGGGTCAGGGATCGGGCGATCGCCTGCACCGCCGGGCGCACCGCGGTGTCCGAGGAGCGCACCGACGCGGGACGCGGCGTGTCTCCAAAGGGAATGTCCTGTTGGACGACGCGGCAAAACACCTCGACGACCTGCGGATCGAACTGGGTGCCGGCGCCGCGGCGCAAGTCGTCGAGCGCGCCCTCCCTGGTGCGGCCCTTGCGATAGGCGCGGTCGTCCATCATCGCGCTGTAGGCGTCGCCGACCGCCACGATCCGAGCGCCGAGCGGGATGGCGTCGCCCCGCAGCCCGTCGGGATAGCCGGAGCCGTCCCACCGTTCCTGGTGATGGCGCACCAGCGCCGCGACCGGGCTCATGCGATCCACCGGACGGAGAATCTCCTCGCCGATCGCAGGGTGCTTCCGCATCACGTTCCACTCGTCCTCCGTGAGCGGTCCGGGTTTGCGCAGGATCTCGTCCGGCACGCCGATCTTCCCGATGTCGTGGAGCAGGGCGCCCCATCGAATTGCCCGGATCTCGTCCTCCCCGCAGCCGAGTTCGCGCGCGACCAGTTCCGTCCAGACGGCCAGATGCTCGCTGTGGGTGCCCGTGTACGAGTCCCGAGCGTCGACCGTCCGTGCAAGGGCAAGCACCATCTGAATGTAGGCCTGTTCGAGGTTGTCGTGCAGCTGCGCGCGCCGAATCGCGGTGCCGCCGATCTCCGCGACCGCTTCGAGCAGCCGCAGCTCGGCATCGGTGAACGGCCCTCCCGCGTCTTTCGCGCGCCCCACGCAGAGCGTGCCGACGACCGCGCGTTCCGATCGCATCGGCACGATCGCCACCGGTCCGAGGATGTCGTAGTACGCGCGCCGCAGCCACGGCAGCTGGGGCTCGTTCCCCACGGCGTCCGTCACGTACGGCGTTCCCGTGGCGATCACACTGCCGGAGTGGCTGCCCGCGACCGGGAACGTCGTGCCCACGACCTCCTGCATCACGCCCGTGGTGTACACGCACGTCAGCAGCTGTCGGTCGGTATCCATCAGGTTCAGCGTGCCGTGCTCCGCGCGGAGCAGATGCATCGCCCGTTCGACGACGATCGGGTACATTTGCTCGACGTGATCGGCCTCGCGGAGCCGTTTCCCGACGTCCGCGAAGATCTCGAGCTGCCCGGCTCGCCGCGCCGTCTCTTCCTCCGCGCGCTTGCGATTGGTGATGTCGATGAGCACCTTCTCATACCGCACGATCTGATCCACGGGGTCCAGCACCGCACGTGCGCTCGCGCGCACCCAGACCAGGGCACCGTCACCGCGCCGCAGCTGCAACTCGAAGTCCGTGATCAGGCCGTCTCGTTCAAGCAGGGTTCTCCAGCGCTCGCGGTCCGCCGGATCGGCGTAGAGGGACGCCGCGGTGATCGACCGAAGCGCGTCCAGGCTGGGGTACCCGACGATGTGCAAGAACGCGGGGTTCGCGTCCACGAACTCGCCGGCCGACGTCGTTCGGCAGAGGCCGACCGGCACGCTGTCCACCAGGTTTCTGTACTGAGCCTCGGTCTGTCGCAGGGCCGCCTCGGCCTGTCGCTCGCGCGCGCGCAGCCGGCGCTCGTCGAGGGCGCGCCGGACCGCGGGGCCGAGACGCGTGAGCCGATCTTTCGAGACGTAGTCGGCGGCACCGCGCCGCATGAGACCGACGATGACCTCTTCCCCCACGGTGCCCGACACGACGATGAACGGGATGTCGCGCACGCGCTCCCGCAGCAGGTCCAGGGCGCGCGCGGCGCCGAACCGCGGCAACGACAGTTCCGAGAGCACGACGTCCGGAGACGCCGCCAGGCCCTCCACGTACGCCGGTTCGTGGTCGACGCGCTGCCACTCCGGGGCGAATCCGGCTCGGGAGAGCGCGCGGATGACCAGGTCGGTCTGGGGTGCCTGGTCCTCGACGATCAGCACCCGCAGTGGCTCGCGAGCCGGCGAGGCGACCTCGGGGGCGGATCGGCTCGCGGTCATGGCACGGGGACGCGAGGCCCGCCGACGCCGCGCGGGCCGGTTGAAGAGGCGGCTCGATTTGACTTCGTTTGCATGGCACGCACCCGACCCGACGGCGGCTGGGGCGAGACCGTCAATCGTTACAGTCTAGGTGCCCGAAATGGGGCAAGACTAGACGTTGTGTGACGCTAGAGTTCCCCTGAAACGTCGGTATACGTTCGTAGAGGGGCCTCGGTCAGTCGAGGCCGGCGATGTGCATAATGACGGCTGCGGCGGGCACGGCGTCGCCGGGCCCGTGCCGTTATGGTCGCGTGGGTATCAGCCCAAGCCCGCCGACGGTGGAGTCATCCTCAGGCCGGGCGTCGCGGATCGTACTCGACACGCCCGCAAGACCGGTGGGAGGGCGCCCTGCTCGATGATCGTTGCCTCGATCCCGAGTCGCCGCGCCCCCCGCCCCGCTCGCCTTCTGGCTGGCGTGAGCCTCGCCCGATCGCTAGTCCGCGTACTTCTCCCTGAGTCGCTTCGACAGCCGCAGCATCAGCTGCGTGCGCTCAAACTGACCGACCCACTCGGCGGTCACCGCCGACAGCAGTTCCGCGCCCGGCGGCACGATCCCGGTCGGGCACGCAGGCCCCAACCGGTCGGCCGCCATCTGGCGGTACGTCGCCAGGGTCCGGTCGCCGTACCTGGCGCACTCCTGGTCGTCCTCACTGAGGAAGATCACCGCGGGGACGCGGTGCCCCGCGTTCATCGCCAGCGCCTGCTGGGCTTCGGGATGGGCGTCGCGGTCCACAAACCGCACCTTGATGCGCGGGTTCTGCTCGCCGATGCGGCCCATGATCGGACACTGGTTCACGCAGTCGCCGCACCAGGCGCCGGCCACGCACAGCACGTGCATCTCTCGCACGAACCCGCCGAGGAGCTCCCGCTGCGCCGGCGTGAGCGCGACCTTATCGTACACGGCCTGCCACCGCGCCTGCTGTTCCGGCGTTGCATGATGCTGCAGGAAGTCCTTGTAGCCGAACGCCTCTGCGAATCCCCGTCCCCAGTCCATCCCTCGCCTCCTCGATGTCGCGCGGCCAGTGTGCGCCGAGAACACGCCGTCTTGAGGTTGAACGCGCCCGCGCACCGACGCGATTCCCGTGGCGACCGCAGACGGGCCGCCGACGCGGCCGCCGAGGATCGCATGCGCCGTGGCGCGAATACGACGGCATGAAGATCGCGACGATCACGTGCACGCCGCTCGCCGCCCGGACGCCGCGACCGGTCCAGTTCTCGATCGGCACGTTTCCCACGTTCTATGCGGTCCTCGTCCGCGTGACCACGGACGATGGGCACGTCGGCGTCGGCGAGTGTATCGCGCGGCGCGCGCCGGAGGTCGTGACGGCGGTCGTCGACCGGCTGCTCGCCCCGCTCGTGGTCGGGCGGGACCCGTGGGACGTGGAGGGGCTCTGGGACGAGATGCTGGCGCTCCTGCGCCGGTGGGGCCACTCCCGCGGGTTCGTCGTCGAGGGGATGAGCGGCATCGACATCGCGCTGTGGGACCTGCTTGCCCGCGCGGTCGGGAAACCGCTGTACAAGTTCCTCGCCGGCGCGGGCCGCGAGCGCGTGGCGTGCTACGTCTCCAAGGTCTACTTCGACGAGATCGCCCGGATGGCCGAGGAAGCCCGGGCGCAGGTGGCCGCCGGGTTTCGCGCGATCAAGGTCCAGATCGGCTGGTCGGCGGCGCGCGGTGGGGATCGGGCGGACGTACGCACCGTGCGCGCGATCCGTGAGGCGGTCGGTCCCGACGTCGATCTGATGTTGGACGCGAACGGCGCCTACGACATCGGCACCGCGGTGCGGGTCGGGCGGCAGCTCGAGGAGCTCGACGTGACGTTTCTCGAGGAACCGGTTCCCCCGGACGATCTCGAGGGGTACGCGCATCTGCGCCGGTCGATTCGGGTGCCGCTTGCCGCCGGCGAGACGGAGTTCGGGGTGTTTGGGTTTCGGGACCTGATCGCGCGCGGATGCGTCGACGTCCTGCAGCCCGAGGTCGCGCGCATCGGCGGGATCACCGCCGCTCGGCGCCTCGCCGCGCTCGCCCACGCCCACAACCTCCAATACGCGCCGCACACGGGGTTCAGCGGTGGCATTGCGCACCTGGCGTCGCTGCACCTGGCGGCGGCCGCGCCGAACTTCTCGACCTATGAGTACATGGGGACCCGGTACATCGACAATCCGCTGCGCGAGATCTTCACGACGCCGTTCCCGGTACCGGTCGACGGCCAGATCGCACTCCCCGACGGACCAGGGCTGGGACTGGAGGTCGATCCCGAGGCGATCCAACGATTCGCCACCCCGCAGTCCGGGGGCGGGTAGCGGATGTCCCCGAGGCGGAAGCTGGGGGCGGGGCCACCGGTTGCCGCGGCGCCGATCAGGACGGGGGCGCAGACGGTGCGCGGCCGCGTGCGCACTCGTCGCACGCGCACAGCCCGCGCAGCATCGTGAAGGTGTAGATCCCCGTGGCGTGTCCGTCCGACCAGGTGAACCGGAGCGCGTACGCGCCGACTTGCGCGATTTCCTTCGGGTAGACGTCCGCGGAGACGCGCGCGGGGTCCAGCAAGCGTGCACCCGTCCACTCGTGCACGCACATCGCGCACGGACAGTGTTGGCGGAGCAGTCGGTACGCGTACCGGCTCACGTGGCCGTCGGTCCACGTCACGACGAGCTCGCGAGTTGCGGCATCCTGCGTTACCGCCGCCGGGGTGGGCATCGACCTGCGAGGCATGACGTATTTCAGTGTAGGACCCGGCGCAGGGCGTGTCAAAAGCGCGGCGCCGCACCCGCGCGGAGGACCGTCCGCGTGGCGGGCCGAATCTCGCACTAGGGACCGCCAGGTCCGTGCGTTCGGTTCGCGAGTCCATCCGATCTCATTCACGTGGAGGCGCCGATGAGTCCAGAGTCCCAACCGGAGACCGCGTTCGCCGTCCGGCTGACGGTGAACGAGCATCCCGAGGAGGTGCGGGTGTCGCCGCGGCGCACGCTGCTCGCGGCGCTGCGCGAAGACCTGCACCTGACGGGTACGAAAGAGGGATGCGGGGTCGGGACCTGCGGCGCCTGCACCGTGCTCGTGGACGGGAAACCGGTGTTGTCGTGCATGATGCTGGCCGTGCAGGCCGACGGCCGCACGGTCGAGACCGTGGAGGGTCTTGCCCGGGACGGTACCCTGGACCCGCTGCAGCAGGCGTTCATCGCGCAGGACGCGTTCCAATGCGGGTTCTGCACGCCGGGACAGATCATGGCCCTGCGCGGGTTGCTCCGGCGAAGACCGCAGGCGTCCTCCGAGGAGATCCGGCACGCGCTCGACGGCAACGTCTGCCGGTGCGGCGCGTATCTCCGGATCCAGGCCGCCGCGCTCGAGGTCGCGAGGTCCGCGGAAGCCCGCCGGCGCCGCTGACCGCGTCCGCCCCGGCGCCGCCCCGAGCCGGGAGGCGAGTTCCGTCGCACGGCGCCACCACGCAACGGTAGCCCACTTAGGAGGAGCCCATGCCGCGGATCATCAAGCAGAAGATCGAGTTCGAAGGACGCATCGAGGAGCGCGACGTCGTGATCGAGGGCGACGACCTGCCCGTGTGGCAGGCGAGCGAGTCGTTCACGGTCATCGGCACGTCCGTGCCCCGCGTGGACGGCGCGGAGCGGGTGGGCGGCCGGGCCCGCTACACCGCGGACCTGTATCCGCCGGGGTTGCTCCACGGCGCAGTGTTGCGGAGCCCCCACGCGCACGCCCGGATCGCCCGGTTCGACGCGTCGGCCGCGGAGCGGGCGCCCGGGGTACGACTCGTACTGTCGGCCGCCAACGCGCCGAAGATCCCCTGGTACAACGGCAAGAGTTGGTTGTTCGACACGGAGCTGCGCTACGCCGGCGACGAGGTCGCGGTGGTCGTGGCCGACACGCCGGCGCAGGCCCGTGACGCGCTCGACCTGATCGAGGTCGAGTACGGGGTGCTGCCGCACGTGATCGACATCGACTCGGCGCTCCGCCCGGACGCCGTGCAGGTGCACGCCGACGGCAACGTGCTCGATGGCCCCGAACGCTACGAGCGCGGTGACGTCGAGTTGGGGTTCAGCCAGGCGGACGTGACGGTGGAGTTGCGGGCTGATACCCCGGACGTCCTGCACCACAGCATGGAGACCCACGGATCGGTCGCGCACTGGAACGGCGAGTCGCTCACGATCTGGGACTCGACGCAACACATCTTCGGCGTGCGGCGTCAGGTCGCGGGCGCGCTCAAGATCCCGCTCGATCGCGTCCGCGTCGTGAGCCCGTTCATGGGCGGCGGGTTCGGCAGCAAAAACGGCGCCGGGAAGTACACGATCGTCGCGGCGATTGCGTCGCGGCAGCTCGGTCGGCCGGTCAGGCTCATGTTCACGCGCGCAGAAGAGAGCCAGGCGGCCGGGAAGCGCCCGCAGAGCTTGCAGCGCATCCGGCTCGGCGCGAAGCGGGACGGCACCCTCACCGCGATCGACTACTGGGGCGCGTCGAACCTCGGCGCCTACCGGTCGATCGGGTCGCCGCTCGCCGGGCCGATCAAAGAGCTGTACGCCTGCCCGAACGTGCGCACCGAAGTGTTGAACGTGTTCACTCACATCGCCCCGTGCGCGGCGTTTCGGGCCCCCGGGTTCGTGGAGGCCACGGTCGCGCTCGACAGCGCGATGGAGTTGCTGGCGGACACGCTCGGGGTGGACCCCCTCGCGCTGCGCCGCCGCAACTACGCGGACACGGACCAGGTGATCGGACGTGGCTATTCCAGCAAGTTCCTGCGGGACGCGTACGACCTCGCCGCCAAGGCCGCGGGCTGGGACCGCCGCTCCCCCACCCCGCCGGCTCCGGTCACGGGACACGGGAAGCGTCGCGGGTTCGGGATGGCTAGCCAGATCTGGGGCGGCGCCGGTTCTCCGCCGGCATACGCCGAGATGCGGCTGAACGCCGACGGCACGGCGGAGGTGCGCATCGGTACCCAGGAGATCGGCACGGGCGCGAAGACGGCGCTCGTGCAGATCGCCGCCGAAGTGTTGACCCTGCCGGTGGACCGTGTGACCGTCTCGCTGGGCGACACCGATTTCCCGTACAGCCCGCTCTCCGCCGGCAGCCAGACGATCACGTCCTGCGGCCCCGCGGTGCGGATGGCCGCGGATGAGGTGCGACGCCACCTGGTCGACGCGGCGGCCTCGCTGCTCGAGGCCGCGCCGAACGACATCCGGCTCGAGGCCGGGCGTTTATTCGTCGCGGGCGTGCCCGAACGCGGGATGACGGTGGCCGAGGTCACCGGCCGCATGGGCAACTTCACGCTGCATGGACGGGGGTTCCGCGGGCCGAACCCCGACGGCGTCACGATCCGTACCTTCGGTGTGCAGATCGCCGAGGTCGAAGTGGACCTCGATACCGGCGAGGTGACCGTCCTGCGCATCGTGGCCTGCCACGACGTGGGCCGGGTCATCAACCCGCAGTTGTACGCGAGCCAGATCGAAGGCGGCGTGATCCAAGGGCTCGGCATGGCGCTCCGCGAGGAACACGTGACCGACATCGACAGCGGGACGGTGATGGACCTCGGGTTCGACAGTTACGCGGTGCCGCGCTCGTCGGTGATCCCGGAGATCGTCTCGCTCGCGGTGGACAAGCCCGACCTGATCGCCAACAACCTGGGCGCGAAGGGGGTCGGCGAGCCGCCGATCATCCCGACCCCGGCGGCGATCGCGAACGCGGTCGCGAACGCCATCGGCGCCCGCGTGACCTCGTTGCCGATTACGCCGGCGAAGGTGATCAAGGCGCTCGGACGTCTCCCATGAGCGGGGGTGGCGCGTGAGCGGGCGCTATCGGTACGAGATCTGCGACGTGTTCACGGACACCCCGCTCGCCGGGAACCCGCTCGCCGTATTCGTGGACGCACGCGAGATTCCGGAGGCGCGCCTGCGGCCGCTCGCCCGGGAGGTCAACTATTCCGAGACCGTGTTCGCCTACCCGCCCGGCGCGGGAGGCCATGCGCGGATCCGGATCTTCACGCCCACGCACGAGCTGCCGTTCGCCGGCCATCCGGTGCTCGGATCGGCGTGCGTGTTGGCCGCGCACCTCGGCGCGGCGGCGATCGGTGGCGACACGATCCGGCTCGAGACCGGACGTGGCGTCGTCCCCGTGCGGCTCCGCCGGGACGGGGATCGCGTCACGTTCGGATGGATGAGCCAACCCCTCCCGACCATCGCTCCGTTTGGAGACGCGGCGTCCGTGCTCGCCGCCGTCGGGGTGACCCGCTCGGCGTTGCCGGTCGAGGCCTATGACAACGGGATCAAGCACCTCTACGTTGCGCTGGACTCCGAGGATGCGGTCGCTTGTGTGGTGCCGGATCTGTCCGCGCTGGCGAGAGTCGTGCCGGAGCACGGCGTGAGCTGTTTCGCCGGTGCGGGACGGCACTGGAAGACGCGGATGTTCGCTCCGGGCCACGGCGTGGCCGAAGACCCCGCCACCGGGTCGGCGGCGGGCCCGCTCGCCGTACACCTGTGCCGGCACGGGCGCGTGGCGTTCGGCGAGGAGATCGAGATCACGCAGGGTGTCGAGATCACACGGCCGTCCAAACTGCACGCGCGCATCTCCGGGACCGCCGCCGCGCTCACGTCGGTTGAGGTGGGCGGCGCCGCCGTGATCGTGGGATCGGGGGAGTTCCGGGTGTAGCACGCACTTTCGGCGGGACGAGCGAACCCACGATCGCGCCGCCTGGTGCATGGCGGCGCACTCTAGTGTCCGGTGCTGATCAGTGTGAGGAGGCGCTCCGCTTCTGCCAGCTGCGCCGCGGATGCGTCGTACCTGGCACCACGTCCGTCGTGGTGTTCGATCGTGAGCAACTCGACGTCGTACAGGCGTACCGCCTCCCCCAGTTGCGCAGTCGCGCGGTCGCGGTCCCCGGCGGCCAGATCTGCTTCGGCGAGCCACAGCCGGTAGCGGGCCGTGTACGGGTCGAGGCGGACCGCGTCCTCGAGCGCCGCCGCCGCGGCCGCCTCGTGCTTCTCCGCGTGCTCGAGCCTTCCCAGTTCCGCGCGCGGATAGGCGTCCCAGGGACTGAGCCGGCTCGCGTACAGGTAGAGCTCGGTCGCCCGGTCCCGCATCGTCCCCCACGGGCCCATCGGGTTGTCGAGCCGGCGGACGTACAGATCGGCCAGCAGGTCGCCGAAGTACGCCGGCGTGACGCCGTCGAGCGGATCCGCGGCCATGGCCGTCTCGAACGTGCGCACCGCCTCGATGAACTCTCCGGTTTTGACTTGCTGCACCGCCTCGTCGTGCAGCGAGGTTGCCTCGACCGGCGGCGCGAGGAGCGGCGGCAGGCAGAGCACCACGGCGATGAGCGGGAGCACGAACAGCCGCTGCCAGAGGCGCACGGCCGGACGGTCGACGAGGGACGTATGCGCGGCGACCACCGCCGCAAGCAGGAGCAGCAGCGCGAGGTTCGTGACGACGAAGAGGCTCTCGTCCACGATGCTGACGGTGGCGAGGCCCGCCATTCCCGCGGCCCACCCGGCCAGCCACGCGCGCTCCTGGACTCCGCCGCGCACATAGCGGCGGGTGCCGCGCCAGATCCCCCACAACACCACGAGCGCAAGCAGCCCGCTCCCCACCTTCCCGGTCGTGACGAGGACCTGCAGGTAGTCGTCGTGCGCCGAGCCCGGCACGTTGATCATCGCGTACGTCTCCAGCACGTCCGGGACGCGGTACGCCGAGTACACGGCGTTGAACGTGCCCAGCCCCGTACCCCACGTCGGGTGCGCCCGCCACATCGCGAGGGCGGTGTGCCAGATGTAGAGCCGGCTGGTCCCCGTGTCCTCCTGGTCCGGGGCGATGCTCTGGGCCCGGGCCCCGACGCTCGGGAGCCTGACGACCGCGAGCCCGGCGACAAGCACGATCAACAGCAGCACGGGCCACGCGCGCCGCCGGACCGGCCAGAAGAGCACGGCGGCGACCACGATGAACACGCCGAGGCCCACGTAACCTCCGCGGGAATAGGTGACGATCAGGCCGAGCACCTCGGCCGCGAGCGCGGCGGCCGGCAGCGGGCGCCATGCCCACGGGAGGGACACCGTCAGCACGGCGGTGCCGGCGATGCCCAGCACGAGGAACGCCGCGAGCAGGTTCGGGCTCGCGAGCGTCCCGTACGCGCGCGTCCGGATGAGTTCGGCGAACGAGCGGCTGAGCCAGTACGCGGGGGTGGGCACCCCGCTCACGTACTGACCCAGCCCGATCACCGCCTCGCCGAGGGCGATCGCCACGAGACCGCCGAGGAATACGTGGGTCTTGACCCGGTCGTTCAGGGCCATGAGGGCCGCCAGCACGAGCACGAGCAGCGAGGTATGGAAGAAGATCTCCTCGCGGGACCCGTACAGGAACGTAGTGTGCGCGAGCGACAGGATCCCCAACGTCGCCGCGGCCGCGAGGCCCCACAGCGGGGCGCCGGGCAGCGCCCGGCCCCCCAGCAGCCGGCGGAACACGGACACGCCGCCGATCGCCAGCGCCGCTCGTTCGAACGCCAGCAGCGGCACCCGGTGTTCGAGGAACCCGGCCGACGGCATGAACGTAAGCCCGCCGAACACCGCCCATCCGAGCAGCGCCACGGTGGCGGCGAGGATCGCCCAGTCGAGCACCTCGCCGAGCGCCGCGTGCAGCCGCGGCGGCGCGCCGCCGGGGCCGCCCCTGCTCACGCGCTCAGCCACGCCTCGTGAAACCGCATCATCCCGTCCGGCTGGTCCACGAACCCTTGCAGCTTGGGCGACACCAGCTTGTACTCTCGCGGGAAGTACAGCGGCACATACGGCGCGTCCTGGGCCAGGAGCTTCGTGATCTCCGCGTACACGGCGCGCCGTTTGGCGATATCGTACTCTGCGCGGGCGCTGTCGAGCAGGTCCTGGACCTTGGGGCTCGCGTACCCGGAGTAGTTGAGCGATCCGATGCCCGACTGCGTGATGAACGGGTAAATGTCAAAGTCGGGATCGGGCCGCCCACTCCACGTGACAATCGTGGCCTGGGGCTGCAGCTTCACGACCTGCGTCACGTACTCCGTGCCTTCGATCACATCGATCTTCATCTGGATGCCGGCGTCGGCGACCATCGACTGGACCGCCTGGAGCACGGACGACAGCTGCCCCGCGGCCGGCGAGACGATCGTAAACGCGAGCCCGCCGGATGAACCTCCCTCCTGCAGCTTGGCCTTCGCCGCAGCCACGTTGCGCGCCGGGAGCGTCCAGCTCGCGTCGTACGCCGGCGTGCCGTTCGGGAAGAATGAGTACGCCGGATACGCCGCGCCCTGCAGCACGGCCCCGGCGATCGCGCGCTGGTCCACCGCAGCCAGCATCGCCTGCCGCAGCGAGGCGTTGTTGAACGGCGGCTTGGTCACGTTCAGCGCCAAGGCCGTCCACGCGATCGGACCGCGCTCGATCAGTCGAAACGTGCTCCCCGGCTGCGCCGCCTGCTGGCCGAGCGTCTTCACCTGCGGCAGCGGGACCAGGCTGACGATGTCGACGTCACCGGACTTCATGTTGCTGACCCGGGCGTTGTCGTCGATGAACACCCGGTACGTGATCGCGTCGAGGTACGGCCGGCCCTGCTGCCAGTAGTGCGGGTTCCGGCGCAGCGTGATGTGATCTTGCAGCACCCGCTCCACGTACAGGAACGGCCCCGTGCCGACCGGGTGCAGGCCGTAGTCGAGCCCGGCCTGCTCGGCCGCGGTCGGGGACACCATCATTCCGGCGCGATCGGTCAGTGCGTACAGCAGCGGGCTGTAGGGCTGGCTCAGCACGAGCTGGATGGTGTACGCGTCCACGATGTTGACCTTCGTGACCGGGCGCAGTTCGCTTTTGCGAAACGACGGATACTTCGGATCGAACAGCATGCGGCGGAAGTTGTACTCGGCCGCCTCGGCGTTGAACGGCGTGCCGTCGTGGAACCGAACCCCCTGGCGGAGCTTGAACGTGGCCAACTTCCCGTCCGCGCTGATCGTCCACGACGTCGCCAGCTTCGGGACGATGCGCAGGCGTTCGTCCGTGTCCACGAGCTTGTCGTACAGGCTTTGGTAGATCTGCCGGTCAACGTACGCCTGCGACCGGTGGGGATCCATCGTCGGCGGATCCCCGTCGATCGCCACTCGAAGTGTGCCGCCCGTGCGAATCCCCTGCGCGGACGCACGACCGCCGCCCGCGAGCGCCCAGGCCGCCGCGCCGACCCCCGCCGCCAGGAAACGCCGCCGGGTCGTACCGCGCCCCGTCCCACCCCCTGCTCGGTCCACGCGCATCCCCCCCTCTCCGTAGTCGTACCCGTCCGGCACTCGACAACCGCTTCGTCTTCGTCGACCGGGGCCCGTTGGTCCTCTCGACCTGTCGCTCGTTACGCGACTGCTACCGGGCCAGCCACCCGCCGTCCACGGCCAGGAGGTGGCCGTCGACGTAGTCGGACGCCCGGGAGGCCAGAAATACCACGGCGCCTCCGAGATCGTCGGGGCGGCCCCATCGGCCGGCCGGGATCCGCGCCAGGATCGCGGGGTTCCGCTCGGGGTCCACCTGGAGCGGCCGAGTCAGGTCGGTCGCAATGTAGCCTGGCGCGATCGCATTGACGTTGATCCCGTGGGGCGCCCATTCGTTCGCCAGCAGCTTGGTCAGTTGGCCCACGGCACCTTTGCTCGCCGTGTACGCCGCGATCAGGATGCCGCCCTCGAAGCTCATCATCGACGCGAGGTTGACGATCTTCCCGCGCCGACGCGGCAGCATCTGGCGGGCCGCGTCCTGGCACAGGCGGAACACCGCGTGCAAATTGACCTGGAGCACCTGGTGCCACTCGCCGGGCGTCACGTCCACCGCGGGCTTCCGTCCGCCGATCCCGGCGTTGTTCACGAGAATGTCCACGCGCCCGAAGGCGCGCGTCGCCTCTGGGATCACGTGATCCACTTGCGCGGGGTCGCCCAAGTCGGCGGCGATCGTGACGCACCGGCGCCCCATCTGCTCGACCTCCGCCGCCAGTTCGGTCGCCGCGTTGCGGCTCACGGCCACGATGTCCGCGCCGGCCCGCGCGAGCGCCGTGGCGAGCCCCCGGCCGATGCCGCGCCGCGCGCCGGTCACAACCGCGACGTCGCCGCTCAGATCGAACAGGCTGGTATCGCCGGGCATGTGCGTCGCCTCCCTCGCCGATCGCTGTCGCCCGGGATCGCGCACGCACGTGCCCGGCCGTTTCTCCGCGTCGGTTTCCGAGGACTTTTCGCACCTTCGCGCCGGTCCTCCCCCTCGTTGCGGCGCGCGCCGGCGGCGCGACACAGGCCCGAGTCCCGCCGGACACGCCGCAGCCGCGGCGAAGCTGTTGTCACGAGCGCCCGGGGAGCATAAGCTGATGAGGTGGTTCTGGCCGCGGTCATCAAACGCACAAGGGGAGCAGCATGCACCCCCTGATCTTCGTCTGGCTCATCGATGCGTTCTGGCTCGTTCTCGTCATCTACTTGACAGTGTCCGCGATAGGCGTCAAGCCGGAAACTCAAGGCCACCTGGTCCAGAGCGTTGGTCTCCTGTTCGCCATTGTTGCCGCGTTCGTGCTTCCGCGTTTTGCGATATTCCACTTCCTCAACTTCGCCCCTGTCGCCCCGGCGCTCGGTTGGATCGGCGTCGTGTTGTGCGCCGCAGGTATGATCGTTCTCGTCCGGGCGCGGCAGCATCTTGGGCGAAACTGGAGCCAGACGGTCTCCGTCAAGCGAGGACATGAACTCGTCACATCGGGTCCATACCGCTACGTACGGCATCCGATGTATGGTGGAGGCTTGGTCGCGTGCATCGGTTCGGCGATCGTCGGCGGCGGCGCGTGGGTCTTTCTCCTCGTCATCCTCGGGACGCTCTTTCTCTGGCGCATCACCGCAGAAGACAAGCTCATGACACAACAGTTTCCGAACGACTACCCCGACTATAGGCGGCGGACAAAGGCGCTGATTCCGTTCGTCTGGTAGTCAATCCACCGTCGATGTCGCGATGAGGTAAACGGACGGAAACCGCAAACTCCGACCCCATGAGGAAACCAAGAGGCGGCGACCGCAGGTGAACCTATCGACACCACGAAACTAGACCTGGTGCCACCATGAGACGCAGCCTCGCCGCCGTAGCGCTTGCGCTCCTCCTGAGCGTCGGGACCGCCGCCGGGAATCCCCGCGCCCAGCTTGAGTTCTGGACGATCTCCCTCCAGCCGTTCTTCACGGGCTACGTTCAAGGGGTGATCGCGCGCTATCAGGCGGCGCACCCGGACGTCGCCGTCCGCTGGATCGACGTCCAGCCCCAAGCCGTCGACCAGAAACTGCTCGCGTCGATCGCCGGCGGCGTGAGCCCCGACGTCGTGAACCTCAACACCGAGGGGACCCTGCGCTTGGCGGAGGCGCGCGCGCTCGTGGACATGGACGCGGCCGTGCCCGCCGACGTCCGGGCGCGCTACTTCCCCAACATCTGGGCATCGCTTCGGTACAGCGGGCGGACGTACGGGATTCCCTGGTACGTCGTGCCGAACGTCCTCGCGTACAATCGCACGCTGTTCGAACGCGCGGGCCTGGATCCGCAGCACCCGCCCGCGACCACGGACGCGTTCATCCGCGACGCCACGGTCATCAAGCAGAAGACCGGCGTGTACGGGTTCATGCCGAACGTGGACGGGGTCCGCATGCTCGCCGTTTTTCAGGAGGAAGGCCTGCCGATTTTGAGTCCCGACCGCCGGCACGCCGTGTTCGGCGGCCCCGCGTACGTCGCGCTCCTGGCGGCGTACGTGGACCTCTACAAGCACGACATGTTTCCCGACGATACGCTCCAGCACGGGTACCTCGGCGCGACCGAGCGGTACGCCGGGGCGCGCCTCGGGATGCTGACCACCGGTCCCCAGTTTCTGCTGCGCGTGAAGAACGACAGCCCGGACGTCTACAAGGACACGCTCGTGGCTCCGGCCCCCCACGGGCGGGGCAACGTCCTCGACCTGCCGACGATGGCGCTCGTCGTGCCGCTCGCAAGTCGCCACCGCACCGAGGCGGCCCAGTTCGCGCTGTTCGTCACGGACGACGACAACCAGCTCGCGTTCGACCACCAGGTGGTCATCTTCCCATCCACGCGGAAGGCCGCGGCGGACCCGTTCTTCGCGCGCGGCGGGGCGACGCCCGAGGACCGGGCTCGGGTGATCGCGGCGCGGGAATTGGGAGTCGCGCGGGATCTCACCGTGGTGGTTCCGCACAGCGATGAACTGTTCCGCGTTTTCAAGGACGCCATCGAGAACGCGTTCTACGGTCGGATGACGCCGCAGCAGGCGCTCGCGTGGGCGGCCCACGAGTGGGACGGCCGGCTGTAGGCGCCGCCCACCGCGGGATGGCCGTCCGTCGCACGCTGATCGCTTATCTGTTTCTCTTTCCCGCGCTATTGCTGCTCGGCGTGTTCACGTTCTACCCCGTGGTGTTCGGGACCGCGCTCAGCCTGTTCGAATACGACGTGATCTCGCCGCCTCGCTACGTCGGCGTCTCGCAGTTCCGGGCGCTGTGGACCGACCGCTACTTCTGGATCGCGCTCGAGAACAGCCTGAAGTACCTCCTCGTCGTGCCGGTGCTGCAGTTCTGCTCGATCGTGCTCGCGCTGTGGGTGCGCCGGCCGCTCCGCGGCATCGGGTGGTTTCGCGCCGCATACTACGTGCCCGTCGTCACGTCGATCGTGGTCGTCGGGCTGTTGTGGCGATGGCTGCTTGACGAGTCGGGCCTCGTGAACTACGCGCTGCTCAAGCTCGGGGTGATCCACGCGCCGGTGCACTGGCTGACGAACCCCGCGTTCGCCTTGTACGCGGTAATGTTCGTCACGCTGTGGAAGGGCCTCGGGTACTACATGGTGATCTACCTCGCCGGGCTCGAGGCGATCCCGGCGACCTACGAGGAGGCCGCCGCGATCGACGGGGCGGGTCCGACCACTCGACTGCTGCGGGTGACGATCCCGCTGCTCCGTCCCAGCATTCTGCTCGCCGGCACGCTGTCGGCGATCTCGGCGCTCCGGGTGTTCGAGGAGATGTACGTCATGACGGGCGGTGGCCCGGTGTACTCGACCTACACGATGTTCTACTACATGTTCGACCAGGCGTTCGGCTCGCTCCACCTGGGGTACGCCGCGGCGCTCGGCGTCGTGCTGGCCGCGGTCACGGTCGTTCTCGCCGTCGCGAACTTCCGGCTGCTGCGGCAGGGAGGGCTCACCTATTACTGACACCCGCACGGGGACCGCGGCGTCCCCAAGCCGCCGCCGGCGATCCGGCGGCGTGGTCCTATCGTACCTCGGGCTCACCGCGCTGGCGGCGGTGACGGTGTTCCCGCTCCTGTGGCTGCTGGCCACGTCGCTCCGCGCCACCGGCACGATTTTCGCGTTCCCGCCGGTCTTGATCCCGCGACCGGCGACCCTGGAGAACTTCGCGGGCGTGCTGAGCACGATGCCGTTCGCGCGCTTCTTCGCCAACACCGTGTACATCACGGGCGTCGGCATCGCGCTCACCCTGCTCGTGAGCGCGCTCGCAGGGTACCCGCTTGCGCGGATGCGGTTCCCCGGGCGCGACGCGATCTTCTATGCGATCGTCGGCAGCCTGATGCTCCCGCAGCACATGGGGCTGATCTTGAACTTCGTGACGCTGATGCGCCTCCACCTGATCGACACCTACGCGGCGGTGTACCTGCCGAGCGCCGCGAGCATCTTCGGGATCTTTCTGCTGCGCCAGGCCTACCTCGTCGTTCCGCAGGAGATCGAGGACGCGGCGCGGATCGATGGCGCCGGCGAGCTCCGCTTGTGGGCCCAGGTCATGCTGCCGCTCGTCACGCCGGCGCTCGCGACCCTCGCGATCGTCGAGTTCACCGGGTATTGGAACGCGTTTCTGTGGCCGTTGATCGTGCTCAAGTCGCCCGACCACTACCCGCTGGCCGTGGGCCTCTTGTATCTGTCGGGGTTGTTTGCGACCAATACCCGGTACATCGCCGCGGGCGCCGTGCTCATGACCGTGCCCGTGATCGTGCTGTTCCTCTTCCTCCAGCGGTACTTCCTCCGCGGCATCATGCTCGGCGCCGTCAAGTGAGGGTCGCGTTTCTCCCCCTGGACAACCGCCCGGTGACGCGTGACGCGTTCCTCGCGCTCGCGGCCGCCGCGGGGCTCGACGTCATCACGCCGCCGCGCGAGCGGCTCGGGGACCTCAAGCGGCCCGCCGATGTCGACGCCCTGTGGGAGTGGGTCCAGGGCGACGGCAGCGACGCGGACCTGCTCGTCGCCTCGGCCGAGCTCCTCGTGTATGGCGGGCTGGTGCCGTCCCGCATCGGCCGCGAGCCGCTCGACCGGTGCGTGGCGCTCGCCCGCCGGTGGCGCGAGGCCCGGCGGTTGGCCCCCCACCGGCGGCTGTTCCTGACCGCCAGCAACATGCGGCTGCCGTCCACCGCCGACAGCTCCGAGGAGCCGGACTATTGGGCGACGTACGGTCCCGACATCTTCGCCCACAGCTACCA